>ENA-ORXM01000363-ORXM01000363.1-marine-metagenome-genome-assembly--contig:-NODE-363-length-84831-cov-11.563655_pt1 | contig 84831 bp, 74 predicted proteins | sample MGYA00237867_ERZ511480 | MGnify/ENA primary metagenome ERZ511480 (study PRJEB26309, sample SAMN06266103) | marine metagenome | isolation source: Algal blade | place: United Kingdom:Sidmouth, United...
GCTTCAAGTTTTTCAACGGTTTGTATATTGACATTTGGAAAATCTTGAATTCTATTAGGCTTTGGACGATACCCATTGATAACCCTTCTGAGTACGTTCAAATAATTTTCGGATAAGTTACATTGTTGTGCAAATGCCGGCACCTTTTTTTTGAATTTTATGGCATTATGCAATTCATCAAGATTACTTATTGCATGACTTTTGATAACATCTAAATTTCCATCAATATTATCTTTTAATATCTCCCAACTTGGAAGGAAATTTGTGCTTCTCAAAATTGATTTGTAATCGTCAATACTAATTTTTTCTAAGTCAATATAATAGCTCATAATAACATGGTTTAATCTTTTTTCTCAGCTCATATCTCAAAAAAAATGCGCCATCAATTAATATTTCAAATCAATTGATTTTGATACTAGCATGTTAAACTCCTAATGATCAGGCTGAATTATTTAATTACAGTCGTTTCATTTCTCAGTTTACCATAACAATCTTATACGGCACATTTTTTATTAAAAGAAATTGGCGCCTGTCTGATCATATATCTTTCTCCATTTCTTTTCTTATCATATCTTCCGTTATCAAGGAATTACCTTGAAAAACATAGGTATTCAAAGCGTGAAAGAACAAACCAATTCCCCAACCAAACATAGGCCACTTGACCCACAGATAATCACTAGATACACTGTAATTTATGGCCATGAGTAAAAGAATGACAACGGTATAAATTACTGCGTGAATTTTAAATCCTAACTTTGCTTGAAGTCTTTTTTTTGCGTTTTGATAATCTTTTTGATTTTCCATAATTATAGTTTTTTACAATTAATAAAATTTAATAGAAGGCGTTTTTAATGGCCTTTTCATGATTTTCTATTTATATTTTAAACCTTTGAACAATAGCCAACAGCCAATTACAATCTCAAATAATATAGTTTGTGAACCCAATATCATAAATGCGTTTCCTGAAAAAACTAGACTTATTAATGCACCAATCAACACGAGTGCATAAGAAATCATACCCGAAATCGACAAGGCTTTTGGGATAATCTTAGATATATAGAATAGATAGAAACAGATTATGGAACCGATAGCTAATAGGACGAAAACAATGATAGTCGCCTCCCAATATACTCCTTTAAATAATCTAGCCAGTACAAGAAATTGTTCGGATGCAAATACTTCAGAATTGCTTTCACCTTTTAAGAAGAGTAGGAAGATAAAACTACTTAGTACTGCGACCAATCCAATAATTGCTTCAGAAAATCTGATAAACAAAGCTACTCTTGCTAAATATGGATTAACAGGTTTGAGTACTTCGTATAACAATACTGACAATACAATCACTCCAATAAACATTGATAAGGTGATGACAAGGTCTATTCTAAATAATAATTCATTAGCCAATATATTATTAATTGTTGCAGCTAAATCATCCTTCACAGAAATCCTAGAGTCAATAAATAGCATAGATAACAATGGGACAATAACAATTAGTAAATAGGCTAAACCTGCAACCCGAGCTCTTTTGTTTTGTATGGTAGTATTCATAATATATTCTTTTTCAAGGAGTTTGTTTAAATCTCCACAGCCAATTGAAGTCATCATTTTACCAAATGAAATAGATTGCTATTGAGGCTATAATCGGAAAAGGAAATCCAGAGCCTATGCCAAGTGGTGTTATCGCCATAAAGAAAATTATCGATCCTATACAAGCCAGTTTAACAAGCCAGCCCTTCAGTATCATACCTACTGCTATTAATCCTTGTCCAATTGAGATATAGCTTACCATAGCAGTAACGTGCTCCTTAAACCATCCATTGATAAAGTCCGCATATAAACTAAACGGGGTCAATGTTGTATACGCCAAATATCCCTCAGGGTCATTTTGAGCCATTGTATAGTTTGTCCAACATGCCCACGAAAACAAAACTGCAAAAAGCAAACGAGCCAGTTTGGTTTTTTTTAAAGCTATGATTAGAAGTACTATGGCGAAAGCATTTGAAATACTCCAGGGGATTAAATATTTTTTTAAAAGCTCCATAATACTAGGTTGGTTTTTATTCAAATATTGTTTGCGGATTGTCCTTTACTTATGAGAAATTTCTCAACCAATTTCAAAATTGGTTTTATACTAGATTTGTCCATATAGTCAAAGCCCTTGAGTTCTTCCTTTCTAGCTTTAGGGTCTTTGTTCATCATAGCACCAATTCGTAAGCCAATCCAATCAAACCATGTGAGCTCAGCGGGTATTTGCCTACCTTGAATACCAATATGTTTCATTTTAGAAATTAAGGACTTAGGTATGCCACTATTCGCAATCCATGCATCCAACTTATCACCTGCTGGAGCACCAGAAACAGTAAACAGAATAATGGGATTGTGTTCAATCTTGAAATATTCTGATTTACCCATTGTTTAAAAAAGTAAAGTTTATAATAGATGACAGGACAACCCAAAATCAAAAAGTCATACTTTGATGGGTCTTCGTCTTTATTTTTCATATTGAAAACGGGTAGACCAGTTGCTTCTGAAATCCAATCGGCGTACTGCTTCGTACTACCATATTTACTTGAAAAGAAAATTGCACCTTTCATAACAACAATGTTTTATAAACTGAAAAGAAAAATTATCACCAAAAATTTACATACTTACTTTTGCTATTAATTTATTATTATTTGTACCTAATCACCTGTGCGATAATGGAAATGCGATCATCATCAAGAATATCATCCAAATGTTCGTGTTCTCTTACATTTTGCATGTCCAAAAAAATAATACCATCTCCACCCTTATTTTTTGCTATTTCAATCATTTTATTTTTAATGGTTTCCACTTCATAGTCAAACATATTGCCGTGAGTCATTTTTCCAATAGTTTTATATTCTTTTTGCACATCTTTCTCATCATAAAAGACATCAATTTGATTGGTGGATTTATAAGAATCTCCCAAGTATTGAATGGACGGAGTACAAGACGTAAATATTGCTACTAGAAAGAAAGAGGAAATAACAGTAAATACTTTATTGGTTAATTGTTTCATGATAATGATTTTTCTTTTCCTAAAATATTCATATTCATTATATTTAATGTTGATTAATCTCATCTCCAATGTTGATTATTCTCATTTGTATTAATCTTATAATAAAAATCAAATTGAATAAGTAGTGATATGTACAAATCCAAAATTCACAGATGAAGAATTGCGTAAATGGAGTAATGATAAAAGGGGTGGATGATTGGCAAAGGATCCTATGACAACTTATCAATTTGCAACTTTACAACGCGCAAACAATTCCTTCATTTTTAATAAAATAATACTGTAAATTAAGTATGAACTTAAAATTCCATGTTAAATAGAAGGACCCAACAATAGAAAATGCGTTGGGTCCTTCAAGATTGAATGTTAATGCTTTACGCAACATTTTCGGTCTCCTTCGTCTTTAGATAACTTGAGATAAGATCCGGAACTTTTTCAAATGCCGCAGCAAGTCCTTTGTTTGTTTTGGTTGAGATAAATTGTAACTGATCTCCGTGTGATGCAAGAAAGCCAATGGGTTCTATGCCCATGCCAGCTCCTACACCTATACCTTCTCCGTGGATATTAGATTTGCCATCTCCTTCTCCACCGCCAGTTCCTAAACCCATACCTACTCTTATTACTGGGATACAGGTAAACTCTCCTAATGTAAAAGAGTCTCCGACAACTGTTTTAGTCTGTGCCTCATTCTGAATGAAGTCCGTGATCTGATTTAATAATTCATTAATGTTTGATTCCATTTTTATTGGTTTTAAAAGTGATTAAATTGATTTTAGTTTGTAAATAACAAAAGTCTTTAGTATTCTGAATGCATTGAATCTTAAATCCATCACCAGCTCAAAATTGCCATTATAGTTAATGGACAGTTGTTTGTTTCTTTTGCTCAATAAATTGAAGATTGGATATAAGTATGCATTTAAGACATAGTCATCCGTATCTACATTTATCTTAAGTTTTCTTAATCTAAATGTTTGTATCATTTCAATGAATAATTTCATGGAAACCTTACTGTAATATACTTTCTTTACCTTTATATTGTCTTTTTCTACTTTTCCAGGCTTTCCCTCTTTTCCCACTTTTTTTCTGAAAGGATAAAATCTCTTTTTGAATAAATAAAATTGAAATTGCATTACTAACTCTTCTTGAAGCCACAAGGCAGAAACCCCAACATGTCTGTTCAAAATTATTTGGTAGATATGACTGTCACTATTGATCTGAAAGCAAATCTCTTTAAAAAGTAAGTAGACGACTGCTAAAAGAAGAATTATTATAATTGCCAATATGATTTTCATCCCTTGGTTTATACTAAAGTTATTGGATCGGGTCTTTAGTTTCTATGATCCTTGTCACTCTTTCATATGTTTCTAAATGTAGATTTCAGTATAGAACCTATATTTTAGTATAATCATATCGTTTTAAGGTATTTTTGGATAACAATGTAAAAGAGGATCATCCCTGTTAATAATCATAATTCAAAATGATCCTCGTCATCTACAATTATCTTAATTAAGTGAAGCTTTACAGAAAATATTAGCCTCCGAACTAGGATAGCAAAAGACTTTGTAATGAAGTTACACTTTGAAAAAAGGCATTTGGGATGTAAAAATAATATATAAATGAAGTCAATTAATATAATAAAGTCCCATGGCGAAAAAGTCCCATTTGAATTTGATAAATTAGTTAATTCTTTAAAACGTTCTGGAGCATCAGAAGAGGAGGCTCAAAGGATTGCCACCAAAATCACTAACTCATTATACGAAGGAATACATACCAAAGAAATATATAAAAATGCTTATCAATTACTAAAGAAAAATGAACGAACTTATGCTGCTCGTTATCATTTAAAAAATGGAATTATGGAATTAGGACCATCTGGTTTCCCATTTGAAAAATACTTTAGTGAGATATTAAAATTTGAAGGTTATCAAGTGCAAACTGACCAAGCTATTGCTGGGTATTGTGTAAATCATGAGATAGATATTATTGCAGAGAAAGATAATTGTCATTTTTTAGTAGAGTGCAAGTATCATAGTAAGGCAGGTTATAAATGTAATGTAAAAACTCCCTTGTACATCCACTCTCGGTTTAGAGATATTGAAAAACAAAGACTAAAAAAGTCAATTAATGAATCTAAAATGCATCAAGCATGGATTGTTACCAATACTCAATTTAGTAGAGATGCGATCCAATATGGTAAATGCTCGGGTATGTATTTAATAAGCTGGAGTTATCCAAAAAGTAAAAGTCTAAAAGATCGAATTGATGTTGCTGGATTGTATCCTGTTACTTGCTTAACCACTTTGACTGGAAGAGAAAAAAGAGTCTTGCTAGATCAAATGATCGTATTGTGTCAAGACATTTGTAAAGATGATATTGTCTTAAAACGGATCGGAATAAGTGATTCTCGTATTAATAAAATTTCAAAAGAGGCAAAAGCACTTTGCTTTGGAACTATAACATAGAGAATAAGAATGATGGAAAATAGCAATACAGAAATACACTTTTTAGGCGGTTCAGAAACTGATACTGGTTCATAATATTAAGAAAGTGCCCTTTGGAAAAAATTCATGGTGGACTGCGGTATGTTTCAAGGACTCAAGAAGCTAAGATTACTTAATTGTGAAAATCTACGATTTGACACAGCTGAAATAGATATGGTATTATTGACTCATGCCCATCTTGAAAAAACCTAAAATTGTAATTGATGGTAGTGGAATGGTATCAGGTGGGCGAGTACTTACTTAAAAAAATACATTGACATTCCAACAACTAGAGTTTTATTAGCAGGTTTTCAAGCAGAAGGAACACGCGGAAGGCAGTTGCAAGAATGAATTCATGAAGTAAATATTTACTGAAAGTACTATCCTGTCAATGCACAAACTCTATCATACATGGTGAACCTCATGCAAGTGACGTGTTAAGAGTTATAATACGAGATACTTATGGATAAAAATGTACAGTTCCAGAATTGTATTCAATAGAAAAAATTCCTATGTAGAAATAGAGTATATCTTGTTTCTAATTGAAAAACAAATTACTGTTAAAATAAATCATTCATTTACTAAAAATGAATTTACCATTGATATCATGTAATCTAATGATTTTGTTACTACTGAAAAAGGGGCTGATCAGCTTCTAAATTTTACCATTGAGTAAAAATATAAAGATAGATAAAATTGTTGTTTATTTTTTGATTGGAGGCATTGTTCCAAAAACTCTGTCCCAAAAAGTGTTTGATACACCAAAAGCCAAATTAGGATATTTATGGTGATGTAAGGCATGATGTTGCCACAAATGTTTCCATCTCTTTGGTTGCACTTTGGTGTGAATAAGGTAGTGACATATCGAATACATCAAATATCCTATCTCAAATCCAGGTAGAAAAAACCAAGCTGCTTTTCCCATCATCAAATAATAAATCCCAAAGAAAAAAAGTAATAACAAAAGGGCAGGTACAGGTGGCATAAACAATCGTTTGTTATCTCTTGGTACACTATGATGATACCCATGAATAGCATAGTGAATGTTTTTAATAATCTTTGACTCGTTGACATAATGAAAAACCCATCGATGTAAAGCATATTCTGCAAAAGTCCAGAACACAATTCCAGAAGAAAAGATAAGTACTAGTTTTAAAATATTAGTAGTATAACCACTTTCTATTCCAAAGTAAATGAAAATAGAAGAAACCAATAAATGAAATGGTATCATCATTTTTGGAGAAGAAATAGATAGAGCTTCCATAATCGGACTTTTATACATTTTCTTATTATCATTCATAATTTAGTACTATTGTAAAAATTAATTAGCGAATTATAACTTAGATCTACTTATTCTCTATTCCGTCGGACCATCTTAATCTAACTTCATCTTTAATAAGAATAATATCATGAAAATCAACTAAGCTTATACTGATTCATATCATTTTTGGATATGATATTTGTCAATACAAAAACAACTCTATATAATCACAAGAGGATTGTATAAGGCTTTTCCAAACATAATTGTCATCACTATCCGAAGTGACAATGATATCTATCCGTCTTTATCGTTATCTGTCTATTTAGCGGTTATTCTCTATAAGCATGTATCCTTGTGTGCTTATTATGTCTGGTCCATATCTATATCTGCAGGCTGGCATTGCCTGTAAAGCTTGCTATCCTATATTGGATAAATTGTTAAGCTTAGGATACGATCATGAACAATATGTATAAACAAATTATATGTTGAGAAAATGTATAGAATATTTATAATTTCTGGGCTGGCTTGAGAATCATTAAATAGACCACTATTCAGGCATTTGAAGAGAATACAGAATGCCAGCGTTTGTAATACTCTTGGTATTTGAAAATTAGAATCATAAAAGTATAGGTAACAAAGGTCATAGACCTAATTGACTTTTATCAGTCTTTGATAGCTGGATATGATTTACTTTTATATTCAACGACTAAATATCAATAAGTCAATCAAATTGTATAATCAAATTACTAACTAGCTATGAAAAATTATCCTAAATATTACCAAGATTTAAATCGAATGATGGAAAAGTTGGGAGCTGTCATTCCGCAACCCATGTCGGCATTCAGTCAACTCCATAAGTCGAGTGTAAATGATGGAGCACTTAGTTGTAAAACCAAAGAATTAATTGCATTAGCGATTGCTATTACTGTTCGCTGTGATGGTTGTATTGCATATCATGTACACGACGTGTTAAATGCGGGTGCAAGTAAAGCTGAAATAATGGAAACTATTGGGGTAGCTATTATGATGGGAGGTGGTCCTTCTGTAGTTTATGGTTGTGAAGCAATGGAAGCAGTTGAACAATTCGAAGCTGAAAAAGAATCTTGATAACATTTTAATTCCGTTTGTATATCTCAATAAAGTTATAAGCTACTAAATGAGAATCTTGTGGTTCTAGAAATACTGGAAGTTTAGGGGGAGTTGATTTGTTTATTGCGATGAGAATCTTAATAAACTTTCCAATCGGAGGAGTCAAATCAGTAGGGCTAAAAGAGGGCTATTCAAAAAAATAAATGAAATGACCTTAGGGTTGTAAATACTTACATTCAAAGCAAGTTTAAGTTGATAGTTAGTTAGGATTCCTTCAAATTACTTTTATGATTATGAGGCTTTAATACAAAAAATTTAGTGGCAAAGGGTATAGTAGAATATCCTACTATGTCATATCTCGAATTTTCAATTTTTCATCTCAGACAAAAATAAGGTCGAACCTTAGTGAGTATATTCTATGTAACCAAGGTTACACCGTACTTCTGTTCGTTACTATACCTTTGCCTCATCATGTAGATTCTTGATGAATCATGCACTGAATTCTTATTAATCATAAAGAAATAAAGTCTATTGAAAACATATATTCCAATGAGAGAATGGTTGTCTAAGTACACCTTAAGTGATGCCAAAGGAGATTTATCTGCTGGACTTACTGTTGGAGTGATGTTGATACCCCAAGGCATGGCTTATTCTATGATAGCTGGACTGCCGCCAATATATGGCTTGTATGCATCTACAATTCCAATTATCATATATTCAATTTTGGGTACTTCGCGACAACTAGCTGTAGGTCCAGTAGCAATGGTCTCTTTGTTGACAGCAGCAAGTGTAGGGCTTCTTGCTGATGGTGGTACCGAAATGTATATTCAACTTACCATTACCTTAGCCTTGATGGTTGGAGTGATTCAGCTTTTATTAGGCGCTTCTAGATTAGGGTTTTTGGTCAATTTTCTTTCTCATCCAGTCATTAGTGGATTTACATCAGCTGCGGCCCTAATTATTGGTCTAAGCCAATTAAAACACTTGTTGGGTATAGATATTCCTAGAAGTCATCATGTTCATGAAATTATCCTTAATGCGATTAAGGAAGCTGATAGTATTCATTGGGTGACATTAGGAATAGGAGTCGGCGGAATAATGCTCATCAAAGGGGTTAAAAAAATAAACAAATCAATACCAGGTCCTCTATTGGCTGTACTTTTTGGAATACTGACGGTCTATTTTATGGGTCTCCATGAGGTAGGTGTAAAAATAGTTGGTGGAGTGCCAAATGGTTTTCCTTCGTTTGGATCACCATCTTTTGACACAGGTATATTTCAGTCTCTATTACCCGCAGCTTTGGCTATCTCCTTAGTTAGCTTCATGGAGAGTATTGCCGTTGCTAAAGCCATTCAAGCCAAACATAAAGACTACAAAGTCATTCCAAATCAAGAATTGATTGCCTTAGGAGCTGCTAATATAGGTGGTTCATTTTTTCAAAGTTTTCCTGTGACTGGTGGTTTTTCTAGAACAGCAGTAAATGATCAAGCGGGCGCTCGTACTGGTATGGCAGGTATCTTTGCCGCAATTCTAATTATATTAACCTTACTCTTCTTTACTGAATATTTCTATTATTTACCAAAAGCTATTCTAGCATCTGTAATTATGGTCGCTGTTTTTGGTTTGATTGATATAGCCGAAGCTAAACACCTGTGGAAAGCAAACAAAACAGACTTTGCTATGCTGCTTATCACCTTTATGGCTACATTAACTTTAGGTATTGAGTTAGGCATTGGCACAGGAGTTTTACTTTCATTAGCAATGATTATATATAAAACATCTAGACCACATGTGGCCGTTTTAGGCAATATTCCTGATACGAATATTTACCGTAACATAGATAGATATGACGAAGTAATCGAAAGAGAGGATACCTTGATCATCCGATTTGATGCCCAATTATATTTTGCAAATACGGCTTACTTTAGAGAAGTCATTGAAAGATTAGTGAACGAAAGAACTCCGAAACTTAAGCATATTATTATTAGTGCTGAAAGTATCAACTCTATAGATAGTAGCGCTCTACATGCCATAAAAGATATTATAGAAGAACAAACAAGTGCTGGGTTGAAAGTATATTTTGCTAGTGTCAAAGGCCCAGTCAGAGACGCGATGAAAAGAGGTCATCTATATGAAAAAATAGATGCAGATAGCTTCTTCTTAGATGTTAAACATGCAATGGATGCTATTGAAGGAAACTTAACAGAGACTAATAGAAACCTAAATGTTAAGTACCACAATCAAAACTCTTTATAAATAGTAACATTTTAAAGCTTTCGTAAGTAACATTGGTTACGCAGGTTAATTTAGATAGACTATATCTTTACATTATAATTAATTAACAATATCAATCACTCATTTAAAAAATCCGTAATTATGTTTTTTCAACATGTATATGATAAAAGTTTAGCACAAGCCAGTTATTTTATCGGTTGTCAAAAAAAAGGAGTTGCAGCTGTAATAGATCCTAAAAGAGACGTCGATACATATTTGGAAATAGCTAAGAACAACAATATGACCATAACCCATATTTTAGAAACGCATATTCATGCGGATTTCTTAGCGGGTTCAAGAGAGTTGGCAGCATTAACTGGGGCAAAAATGTATTTATCCGCAGAGGGTGGAGAAGGTTGGGAATATCAATTTCCGCACGAAGGAGTTAAAGATGGCGATATCCTTAATTTGGGTAACTTAAAATTAGAAGTATTACACACCCCTGGCCATACACCCGAGAGTATAAGTTTCTTATTAACTGATACTCCAGCATCCGATAAACCAGTAATGATATTTACTGGTGATTTTGTATTTGTGGGTGACATAGGCCGACCTGATTTGTTAGAAAAAGCTGCCGGACTAATCGGAACTCAAGATGAGGGAGCGTTACAAATGTATAAGTCCATCAATAAATTCAGTGCATTGAGTGATTACATCCAAGTATGGCCGGGACATGGTGCTGGATCAGCTTGCGGTAAAGCTCTCGGAGCGGTACCTAGTTCAACTGTTGGTTACGAAAAGATTAGAAACTGGGCATTTCAACACGATGAAGACGAGAAAGGATTTGTTGATTATTTATTAGCGGACCAACCAGAGCCTCCAAAGTATTTCGCTAAAATGAAGGAATTAAATAAGGAAGTTAGGCCTTTAGTAACAGAAGTACCTACATTGAACAAGATATCAAGTAGCAAACTTACTGAAGCTATAAACAATGGTGTAAAGATTATTGATGCTAGAGATAAAACAGAATTTGTCAAAGGGTTTATTCCTGGAAGTATAAACATTCAAGGAAATAATTCATTTGCCACATGGGCAGGTTGGTTTATCAATTATGATGAATCTTTCATTCTATTGGCTGACGAATCACAACTTGATGATCTCACAAGAAAACTAATGAGAATTGGTTTAGATAATATCGATGGATATATCCCTTCTACTGATACATTTACGAAGTCAGGAGGTCAATTGGATAAAGCAAATCTTGTTGACATTGAGACCTTTAAAGAACTAAAGGCAAATGGTATTGAGCTTATTGATCTAAGAGGAGCATCTGAGTACAATTCTGGACACATTGAAGGTGCAAAGAATGTTTTCGTGGGTACTATAGAAAATAATCTTGATAAGATAGATAAGAATAAAAAAGTAGTTATCTATTGTCAGGGTGGAGATAGATCAGCTATTGCCTATTCAGTACTAGTAAAGAATGGCTACAATAATGTAGTAAATTATTCAGCAGGTATGAATGAATGGATTAATGAAGACAATAAGAATGTTGGATCTTAAAAAACTGCTTTTTTTAAGCACTAATAAAATATAAAATGATAGAATTTTTAAGTCAACCATGGCATTGGGCGGCATCAGGAGCCGGCATTGTATTTGTCATGTTTTTATTACTTGTGTTTGGTGGAAACTTTGGAGCTTCTGCAAATTTGAGAACTATGTGTGCTATAGGTGGAGCTGGAAAAAGTGTGAGCTTTTTTGACTATGATTGGAGGTCACAGATCTGGAATTTAGTATTTATACTAAGTGCCATTGTCGGAGGATATATTGCTACCACCACATTAGCAAGTCCTGAGCCTGTACAAATAGCACAATCGACTCAAGACTACTTAACATCCGTAGGTATAAGTACGCCAAAGACCTTGGACGAAGGCCTTGGCTTTGTACCAAATGAAATATTTGATATGGCTAATTTTGCTACTCTAAGAAATAAATTTCTTTTAATTTTTGGAGGCTTCTTAGTAGGGTTTGGCGCTAGATATGCAGGAGGTTGTACCTCTGGACATGCTATAAGTGGTTTGTCTAATTTACAGCTACCATCTCTTATCGCCGTCATTGGATTTTTTATAGGAGGACTTCTTATGGCCTGGTTTATACTTCCTGCAATTTTGACATTTTAATCAATTAAATAAAGAGAATGAAATCAATAAAATATATAATTCCTGGTATATTGTTTGGAATTGTAATGACTAAATCTGAAGCAGTAAGTTGGTTTAGGATTCAAGAGATGTTCCGTTTCGAAAGTTTTCACATGTATGGAATTATAGGAACAGCGGTTATCTTAGCAACTATAATGGTGGCTATTATGAAGAAAGTCAAACCTACAAGTGTCGAAGGCTCTGCAATAAGCTTTAATCCAAAGAAAATGAGTATTTCTAGATATCTGTTAGGAGGAATAATATTTGGCTTAGGATGGGCAATGACAGGTGCATGTCCAGGACCAATGTTTACCTTAGTTGGACATGGAGTATGGCCAATACTTTTAGTTATTGCAAGTGCCATAGCTGGGACTTATACATACGGTGTATTAAGAAGTAAGTTGCCTCATTGATGCCATAAAATAAGTATTCATTTTTATGCTTTTAAATTTGAATACTTGCGATAAGTAAATTAAAGCATGGGTCCGATTATAATGAAGAAAATATTTTCCTTACTACTTAATAGCTAATTAAGAACTAGAATTAATGAAGTTGTTAATATTCATATTTTTATGCCTTTTAAGTATTGGTAGCATTTCTATTTATACTAATAATAGTTTATTGTCAGCAAAAACAAAAATATCTTCAAAGGTGGAACTGGGAGAAAAGCTATTTTTTGATCCCATCCTATCTTTGGATCAATCTATCTCATGTGCAACTTGTCATAAGCCTGAATTTGCATTTGCAGATAATGTACCTTTTTCACTGGGTGTGAAAGATAGTATTGGCACAAGAAATACACCCTCTGTTATGAATATGCTTAGCCGGCCCTATTTTTTCTATGATGGTCGTGCCGCTACTTTGGAGGAACAAGCTATTGTTCCAATTGAAAATCCTATCGAAATGAATTTATCGTATGATGTGGCGGTGAAACGAGTAGCGTCAAATGCAAATTATGATACATTATTTCGTCTGATTTATAGTTCAAAACCTGACTCATTCAACATTGCAAATGCACTCGCACAATTTCAAAGAAGCCTTGAAAGCAAGGGTAATGCTCCTCATGACCTTTGGATAAATGGTATTGATACATCGGCTATGACAGATTCACAAATAAGGGGGCGAGAAATTTTTCTTTCAGAGCAGTTTAAATGTTTTGATTGTCACTTTGGACCTGATTTTACAGGTGATGAGTTTAGAAATATCGGCTTGTATGATGAAAATACTTTGATCGACAGAGGACGATTTGAGATAACTAAAGATTCTTCTGATATGGGGAAATTTAAAGTGCCTGGCTTACGTAATGTTGCATTAACTGCTCCCTATATGCATAATGGAATGTTGAAGACCCTTGAAGAAGTCATTGATTACTATAGCAACCCTTATGACTTTGTAAAGAACCCCATAAACATAGACACATTAATGGCCGAGCCATTAAATTTCACAAATCAGCAAAAAGAGGATTTGGTCAATTTTATGCATTCATTAACTGATAAAGAAATTCCATATAAAAAAAGTATCAAAAAATAGGAGATCGGAACCTGAATTTTAAAAATTAAAAGCAATAAAAACTAGTTAACTTTTGTCTATAAATTCCTGTACTATTACTTTATTCCTAGACTGCTTAATGACATTATTATTCTCTAGTTTTTTCATCAGTCTAGAAATTACTACTCTTGATGAATGTAAATCATTCGCTATATCCTGATGTGTAAGATTTAGGATTGCATCTTTTGAAATCAATACTTTATCTCTGATATATTTTTCTAGTCGCTGTTCCATATTATTGAATACAATATTATCGATGGCTGATAACATTTCGTTTAATCGTTCATTGTAACTATCTAAGACATAGTTACGCCACGATTTATATTTCACCATCCATTCTTCCATTTTTTCAATAGGTACAAATATGATTTCAGCCTTAGTTTCTGCAATGGCCGTAATTGATGATTTGGCCTTTTTGGTACAACAGTTTAAAGTGACGGCGCATGTGTCACCTGATTCTAAATAATAAAGTAACAACTCATCTCCATTTTTATCTTCAGTAAGGATTTTTATTGAACCAGATACTACCAAAGGTAAATGAGTGATTAACGTTCCAATATCAATAAGTGTTTCGTCTACTTGAAATACCCTTAATTTTCCAATTTGGCAAATTTCATTAATTAGTTTTGGTTCAAATAGAAATTCAAATCGCTTTTTTAAATTGTTATAACACCTTATATCAAAAGGTATAAAATCCATATGCTTATAAATTTAGTTCGCCCTATTTCAATTAGATTCTTCATCTCTAATATTATCATCGACTTATACAAATTAACCAAATTAAATATATAATATAGTCCTGTAGAAATAAATAAAACTCCTAAAGCAATAAATAATAGGGCTTGTTGTATCGTACATGGACAAAGTCAACAATTTCATTCGCATTAACTATTCTTTAGTATCAAATTATTGCTACCCAAGTGCCACATCCAAAACCATCATTACACTAAAACCTAACAAAGTGGCTAGGGTGGCCAAATCAGTATTACCAGATAATTGAGATTCTGGAATCAATTCTTCAACGACTACAAACAACATGGCACCTGCTGCAAATGACAAAGCGTAGGGCAAAACGGCTTGCATACTTATCACTAACAAAACCCCTATAACTCCTGCAATCGGTTCAACTGCCCCTGACAGCTGACCATAAAAGAATGATCTTCTACGCGACATGCCTTCTCTCCGTAGCGGAACAGATACGGCAGTACCCTCCGGAAGATTTTGTATCCCAATCCCAATGGCCAAAGCAATGGCACCTCCTATAGTAGCAGATGGAAGTCCATGGGCTACTGCACCAAAAGCCACACCAACTGCTAGTCCTTCAGGAATATTGTGCAAAGTGATTGCAAGCACCAATAGAATACTGCGCTGCCAATTTGTTTTTGGTCCTTCTGATTTTTCTATTTCAAAGCCTGGATGTAAATGAGGTAAGCACTTATCCACGATTCCTAAAAATAATCCGCCTGCCATAAAGCCAACCAATGCAGGAAACCATTTTGGATAATCACTTACTTCTTCACTCATTTCTATAGCTGGTGCAAGTAGCGACCAAAAACAGGCAGCAATCATGACTCCTGCCGCAAATCCCAACATAGAGTCCAATACTTTTTGATTTATTGTTTTAAAGAAGAAGACTAAAGACGCGCCCAAGGCTGTAACTCCCCATGTAAATAATGTGGCAATCAATGCCTGAGAAACAGGAGGAAGTTCTGTAAAATAATCAATTAGTAATTGCATCCTATATATGATTTTATAATCAAAATTTGCCACTATCGATATAATGGTGAAAAATAATTTATACAATAAATAGTCCTGAATTAATAGGAATTGAATTCATAAAAATGCTAAAATGCAAGATATAAATAATTAGATATCTTTGATGAACATCACTGGATTACGTGATGACACTTCACGAATATTTTATACTTTGTTTTGTAGTGTTTTCATTCTTCTATTGATTAAGAAATACCTTTGTCAATGTTAATATTCCAATTAAACCGATGAACCAAATCCACCTATTGTTCCAAATATTTCAGCAATCAATGCTAGAAGTAAAAAGAAGTAACTAATCATATTCATACCTTATCTTTTCCAATTGAAATTTTATAATTTATTCTAATGGTGTTCAATTAATTGCTTTACCCTCTTCGGAAAATACGACATTTCATTAGTAGGAATGATAATAAAGCCAATTCATTTAATCAAACTATGCGACTTTACGTAATTTATATAGACGCTCCATCTTGATCCAAAAGAGCAGGAAGTAATTTCTTTTCTGCTATAAATGGAATGCCAAAAGTTTTTTCTGAATAACTTGATTTAATTGTTTTGATAACCTCCAATTCTGATGCAGCACGACTTTTTAATAGTGGATCGCTAATTCCTGAAAGCATAGAAAGGCTCTGATTTATTAACCATGCGTAAGGCTTTATTCCAGCTCTTTTTAAGTCATCTTGCAATGAGGCTGCTTCACGCATGGGTGTAGTTTCTGGAAGTGCGACCATAATTATTTTAGATGATAGTGGGTCTTGTAAAGCCATATAAGGAGTCCTAAGATTAAGCGCCTTCTCATTATTTCTCATGATGTCTCGATGATAGCTTCCCGCAGTATCAAGTAAAAGCAACGTGTGGCCAGTTGGAGCGGTATCAATAACCACAAATTGTCTTTTCGCCAACCTAATCGCTTTAGAGAAAGCGTGAAAAACGGCAACCTCCTCGGTGCAAGGAGATTTTAAATCTTCTAGAATCAGTTTTTTAGCTTCTTCAGTCTTTCCCTTTCCTTTATGTTTCAAAATCTTATCTAGATATAGCTGCGTTTCAACTTTTGGATTGATCCGCTCTACAGTTAATGATTCTGGTATTTCATCTAATTGAGCAATAAAATCATTTATGTGTGCAGCAGGATCTGTTGTAGTTAATAAAACCTTGAAACCTTTTCTGGCAATTAATACAGCAATTGCAGAGGCAGCAATAGTTTTACCAACGCCTCCTTTTCCCATTGTCATGATAAGCCCATGGTCCTGAGCCATGCAAAGCTCATCAGTAAGCTTATGTATATCTGGTAATACCTGAGCAGGTATTTCTAATTTCGAATTAGCCTCTTTGGAAATTGATTTTTGTAATTTAGCATTAAAAAGTGAACGGAGTTTTGAAATTCCCAATACATTGTACGGTAAAAGTGGAAAGGTCTTTAAAGACAATGACTTTAAATTATTAGGAATAGACTTGAGTTGCTCACTAGCTAAGTCTTCTATTTTAGCGGCTAGTAAATCTTGTTTATCGATTGCCTTAAAAACGCCATTAATATACAATCGCTGGTTGCGCATTCCAAGTTCATTCAGTTCATTGCTTGTTCTGGATGCTTCCTTTAAAGAGGCTTTGTCTGCCCTTGCTACAATATAAAATGTAGAAAGTGATGCATTTCTTAATCTATCTACTACAATATGATACCTCTCCTTTCCACTTTTCAATGCAGAAGTAGGTCCAAGGCAAGAAGCTCCATCAGGGTTTTCATCTGTAAAGCTAGACCAGGCGGCAGGTAGTTCTAGCAGTCTTAAAGTATGACCCGTAGGTGCGGTATCAAAAATAATAACATCAAAATTTTCTCCCTCCGTTTCGCTGGATACAAATCGGGAAAATTCGTCAAAGGATGCTATCTCCGTTGTGCAAGCACCTGATAAGTCTTCTCTAATTTTCTTTATTTCCGCTTTTGAAGCAGTACCCTCTAAAGGTTTTATTACTCTATTTCTATACTCTTCAGCTGAATTTTCGGGATCTATATTTATTGCAAATAGCTTGTTAATGCCTTTTATAGGGTTAATGTTATCATCTACGGGACTTTCTAATACATCTTTTAAATTGGATGCAGGATCTGTACTTACAAGCAGCACAACTTTGCCTGCATCTGCCAGTTCAACTGCAGTAGCACAAGCAAGAGATGTTTTCCCTACGCCTCCTTTTCCTGTAAAGAATAAATATGATGTTGAATTAGTCATAAGATATTTTGTTGGTTTAGAATCGATCATTGACAATAGCTTTGACTTAAGCATTGTCTTTTTCCTTCAGTTCAGTATACAATTTGATGAAATTTAGCTCTGTAATTAATGATATTAGTCACCGTTCAAAATGAGTTACCTCATAGAATTTCTATGTCCGATTATTTAATGTTGTATTGCGATCGTTCAGGAGGATCTGCATCATCATTCCGATTTATTTATTCTGACATTTTTACAATATGATAACTAAATAAGCTTATGCATAGATCAGCAACTTAATTTCTAGCAGGCCCCAGTTCAAGAGGCCATAAATGAAGGCAGCTTGTCAAAATAAGCAACAGCTCTTATTCATACAATACTTAAACCTCAGAAGAGAGCACTAAGTCAATCTAATGAAGAAAATCTCATTTACATAAAATTAAAGAAAGTACAATTGTCCAAGTGTTCCTAATTGGCTTAGGTATACTGATAAGAATCATATGAACAACTGATAAATATCAATTCTTAGTCACTCATTACTTTATACTTTTATAGTATAAAATCATAATAATGCCAAATCAAAATTCTCAGTAGGGATTTTCTGAACCAATAATTATGTAATAATAGAAGAGCATCTTACAGAAATTAGAAGAAAAAAATATAATTATAATTATATGAAAAAAAGAGCAAAAGTTACAGAAATTATGTCCACTAAATTAATGACTATTAATTTACATGATGGGAATCCTGAATTAGCTAAAGAAATCATGGAAGAGAATCAAATAAGGCACCTTCCTGTTGTAAGTGGAGAAAAGCTACTAGGAATAATTAGCTTAACAGACATCCATAGAATTAGCTTTGGAGCAAATTATGGGCAAGAGGGCTTGGTTGATAAAGCTATTTTTGAATACCTGAATTTAGCAAATGTTATGGTACATAACCCGGTGGTTATCACACCTGAAACAACAATAAGAGAGGCTGCTGAGATACTAGGAAGAGAGGAATTTCATGCATTACCTGTCGTTGATGCAGATGATCTTGTTGGGATCGTAACTTCAACAGATTTAATAAACTATCTCTTAGATCAATTTTAATTCATTGGGAAGCATCATCTCTTTTTTAAAAGACAAAGATTATAGAAATCTTCTATTTGCTACTTTGTCAATGATATGTATAGGATCTGTGGCATACCATTCCTTAGAAAAATGGTCTTGGGTAGATTCATTTTATTTTTCCGTTGTTGCACTAACAACAGTTGGGTTTGGAGACATGGCTCCAAAAACAGATCTGGGAAAAATATTTACAATATTTTATTTAGTATTAGGAGTTGGTTTAATACTTACTTTTATTGATACCGTTTACAAACATTATTTAAATCGCAAAAATCAAATATGAATTTACTTGTTCATGGTATAAGGTTTTTACCCATATGCAATTAACTTATCTAGAATCTATTGTTAACCTTCGTTTAGCCTATCATCCTTCCTATGGAGGAAAAAATATCTATGTGTCCTAAAGAATTTATTTCAAGCGAATATCGAATACTTTTATACCCAATTTTCATAAATAAGTTAGTCATCCTTGATCATAGTCATTTTTCATAATGATTTGTATCATTTAGATGTTTGTAATTCTAGTGTAATTTCGGATATACTTATGTGAGTGGAATCACATGGTATTCTTATTATCAATTATCTTCAAAAAAAAATGTTATGAAAGTATTGTGTGCTACTGATTTTTCTGATGTTTCTGTTAATGCAATAGAATATGTTTTTAATATGCTAAAAAAGGCAGGAGGAGAATTAGAAATTTTACACTGCGTAGAAATAAGGCGTCGTGCTGATATGTTTGTTTCAATTAGGGACTTTCTAAAAGAAAAAGCTGAAGAAGATATGGCTATATTAGAAAATGCTTTTGTTGGTAAGGATGAAAATGTAAAAGTTAAATCAACCGTAAAAGTAGCAGAGAGCAAAACATATATTCCTAGATATGCATCGCATCATAATTTTGATCTAATAGTGACCGGTACAACAGGACTAACCAGTCTTAAAAACCTAATTATAGGTAGCGTTACCTATTATATTTCTAACCATACAGAAATACCGCTACTTATCATTCCTGATAATTATTCTTTTAAAGAAATTGAAACAGTTGTTATTGGACTAGGTAAAGAAGAAATTAAGAATATCAAAATGCTAGACCACGTATATAATTTTCTTAAACCAAGTGATCCGAAAATATACCTTGCTCAAGTTATTAAAAAAGATAAACATGTAATATCTGTCGACACTAGATTGGAAGAATATTTAAAAGAACTAACTTACGAATATACAACGATCGAAAAAAAGAAATCTCTAATTACATCTATAGATAGTTATTGTAAAGAGGTAAACTCAGATCTTTTGTGTCTCATCCATCAGAAAAAAAATTGGCTAAATAATCTAATTTACAAAAGCACAACTAAAGAGGAATTGTTCTCTATATCCTCGCCAGTATTGATTATACCTGATTAGCAAACAAATATTTAGCCTCACAAGCGTCCTAAGTAAATAAAAAAGACATAGTCGGTTTCCTAACTTAGGGTTGAACAAATCATATGACCATGTCAGTAGTAAAAGTAAGTCAAGTTCAGGACAAAGGAAAACCTCCTGCTCAGATTCTGTTATTTTGACTTTGTAGGCTTATTTTTTTTTTAATGGTTTGTCCAAGTAATTCCTTGATAGTCCTAGCATATCTTTATGTCCAGATTTTATTTAGGACACTTTGTCAATGATATGTACAGGATCTGTGGCATACCATTCTTTAGAAAAATGGTCTTGGGTAGATTCATTTTATTTTTCCGTTGTTGCACTAACAACAGTTGGGTTTGGAGACATGGCTCCAAAAACAGATCTGGGAAAAATATTTACAATATTTTATTTAGTATTAGGAGTTGGTTTAATACTTACTTTTATTGATACCGTTTACAAACATTATTTAAATCGCAAAAATCAAATATGAATTTACTTGTTCATGGTATAAGGTTTTTACCCATATGCAATTGAGATTTTGCTCCTGCTAAAGAAGTATGGATTACTCAATATTCTATGAGAAAGCATTTTGAATCTAGACTTGCTTACGTGCAGTGATGTGTATATCATGTTAGAAGATGATTTAGATTTTATCCCTACTAAAGGAAAATCTTTATTTAGTATCTACTTATTTGTCCCTTACGAAATTTGTTCAACTTCCTTTCTATAAAGAACTTAGAGTTATCTGTCTAATTTATTCTCCCTCTATTCACTTTTCTAAATGTATAGAACAAGTTTAATGTCATAAGCCCAGACACAATAAAGCCAAGAATACCTATCACTGAAATGTCATTGTAATAGGGTGGAACTTTAGATACTACAATTAATGATGATCCAATGATTATTGCTACAATTATTAAAGTATAAGACAGTCTATTTACTGTTTTGTCAATATCTGACGCAAATGGTTTTAATCCTTTATGCTCTATTTCGATGTGAAGTTTACCTTGTTTGATTTTGTGAATGATAGATCTAAGATCAGCAGGGAAATCTTTAATGAACTCAGAAGTATCTTCCATAGATTTCAGGAGTTCTTTTTGGAGACTTAGGGGATTGTATCTTTTTTTTAATATTCGCTGTACATAGGGCCCTATATTCTCTATAATATTATATTCAGGATTAAGTTGTAATCCTACGCCTTCTATAATAACAAGTGCTTTTATAAGTAGGAGTAAATTAGAAGGAATTTTGATTTTATAATCGTAAAATAGAGAATTCAATCCCCGCATTACCTCATTCCCATCGATGTCTCCAATTGAAATTTTGGAATACTTTCTGAGAAAGTATATCACATCATATTCAAATTCGCGGTCCTGTTCTTCTGTGAGTCCTGATGAAAATTTTAGAATCGCTTTTTTCAATCCTTGCACGTCATTATCATACATGGATAGCAATATTTTTCCAAACAAAATTTTATCGCTATCGATAATTGTCCCGACCATCCCGTAATCAATAAAAGCTATTCTCCCATCCTTTAACACAAAAATATTACCTGGATGAGGATCAGCATGGAAAAAGCCATACTCAAAAACCTGCTCGAAATATAAACTTATACCTCTGTGAGCAAGTTCTTCACCTGTAATATTGAATTTCCTAAGATTCTTAAGATCGGTAATTCTATAACCATCTACAAATTCCATACACATGATCTTATCGGTACATAATTCCCTATATATGGCAGGAATGAAAACATCTTTATTATTCTGAAACATCTTTTGAAATTGCTCCAGATTATTGGCTTCTTTAAGAAAACTCAATTCTTCTGTGATGCTGTTTTCAAACATCTTCACTAATTCTGCAGGTTGATATATTGCATACTGCGGGAAATAGTTTTCTATTATAGATACTATATTATGGAGTATAGTAATATCTGATGAAATAGTTTCTCTAATACCAGGTCGTTGTATCTTTAGTACAACTTCTTTACCACCTCTCAAGATAGCACGGTGGACTTGTGCCATGGAAGCACTAGCTAATGGTGTCGGATCAAAGTATTCTAAAAGATCCGTAAGCGGCAAAGGAAATTCAGAATCTATCAGTTTTCGTATACTTTCTATCGGAACTGTAGGGGCTTTGTCTTGAAGTTTTTCTAGTTCCGTAATCAAATCTTCTGAAAGTAAATCTGGCCGATTACTAGCTACTTGAGCAAATTTTATAAAAGTAGTACCAAGCTCTTCACAAACCATACGAATACGTTCGTATCGTGAAAACTCACTTACTTTCTTGCCATTACGCATAGGAACTAGAATATTTTTTTGAGGCGTATATTTGTTTAAAGGAGGATGAGAAAGTATATCTTCAAAACCATACTTTATAAGTGTTGCAATTACTTTCTCATACCTCATCAACTTTGAAGAAGTTTGTGTATATGTATCCTTAGCTATCATTTTGCTTAATGAGAAAGGTTAGCGATAGCTCTCTTTAAATATGTGAACGACTCCGAAATATCCTCTACAAAATTGTCTAGTTTAGATTGTGCATTTTCTCTATTGCTTAATACCTCACGAATTTCGCCCAATTTGGTTGTGAAATCATTTCTTATCTTTTCAACTTTTTCCGGATTATCTTTGTCATGCAGCGCTAGGTTAACTCTGTACGCATCCATTTTGTTTTTGAACAGATTAAGAGATTCTTGCGTTGAAGCACTCACATCTGGATAGTTTTCTTTTATTTCTTCTTCAAGTTTATAAATCTTATTGAGGATTTCATTTTTATACTTATCGTATTTCTTAGCAGTCGAGGGTATTTCTGAAGATAGTGCAGATTCTAAAGTTTCTACACTGGTGAGGAATTCTTTTCTGTTTTCATTTGTTGAATCTTCAATCTTGGAAATCTCTTTTTTTTGCTTACTGATGTATTGGGATAGTGTTTTCCTTTCTGCTTCGATCACATCCTTGGCTTCAGCTTTCCCTAATGCCATTTGAACCCTAAGTTCATCCGATAAAGTTTGTAAATTTCTAGCTTGAGATTTTAGTCTGTCCATAATTGCAATTTCCATAATTATTGTATTTAAAAGTTAATAAAAAGTGATTGTGAAATCAGAATATAATTCAGGTATCTAATACTATATTAATAGAAATCTAATTGATAGTATTGCCTTATATATTTCTATTCTTTTCTAATTACATTAATACAAAAATATATGAGTTGAGCATGTTGTATTATGACGATTATCAAATATGAGAATGATTCTAATCATCTCTTATATATTCTAGAATGGAGATATTTGGATATAACTCATAAACAATGAAAAACATTTTAATTGCGACGGATTTTTCAGATAATGCTGGAGATGCTTTGGATTATGCTATTAACATGCTTGGGGGAACTAAGGCTAATTTACATATCATTCATATAGTTCAACTAAATAGTACAACTAACGATGTAGCAATAGATTCCGATAATCTCATTAATGAAAAATTAAATGAAGCTAAAATAGCTATGGAAGTTATTGAAGATTACAGTAAAATGTATTTTGGTAATGAGGAAGGGACTCAAATCAAAATCAGCACCTCTGTCTCTATAGGTTCCGTCGCAAACAGTATTAAAGAAAAGGCAGCAAAATTACGAACTGATCTTATAATAATGGGCACCCAAGGTTCGGAACATAGCTTCATGAAAAAAATGTTAGGTTCTATTTCTACTCATGTAATAACTCTAGCTCCATGTCCTGTTATTTTAGTACCGAGAGGATATAAATTGCAGGCAATAGATAACATCATTTTCGCGACTAATCTAAACCATTCTGATCCTTATGAGCTTTGGAGAGCTACAGAACTTATCAAACCTTATGTGGATAAGATTAGATGCCTTCATGTATTGGCAGCTATGAAAAAAGTAGATAAATCAGAACTGGAGACTTTTGCATCGTATATGATTGATCACTCCCCTTCTATGCAAACGATATTCAATGTTGAAGAATCTGACAGCATCGAAAGAACACTTTCTAAATACACTGAGAATTATGATGCAGAAATAATTATAATGCATAGGAGTAAGAAGACTATTTGGAAAGACCCTTTTGGACTCGGGCTTACTAGAAGGATGTCCTCATGGATTCGGACTCCACTAATGATTCTGGAAGGATAAGATAAGCTCTGTTTCCTGTAGTCTTAAGTGGCGGGATGTTGACTCCTATTAAAGTTTTAAAGTAGGATTAGTACAAGAAATCAATTTTTTGTTCAGTTTATTTTATGCTATTATCTTATACACCAGAAATATAATGCAGAGTATGGCCGCTATCAGTGGTAAGACAAACTTTTTATCAGTCCAGCATTTCAAATTACCAGAATCAATAAAAGCCAACTTTACCTGCGAGAGGTTAACGAACACAAAAACACTGATGATTACATAACTTGCAGAATTGGCAAGTTTGACTATTGGAATAAAAATAGCTAGAAAAGCGATCCCGACAGAAATAACCACCGTGGCTAGTAATGGAGTTTGGAACCTCTGATGGACTTGATGAAATATACTAGGTGCGCTGTTTTGAGCAGCCAATCCATATAGAACTCTAGAACCCATGATCACCTGTGCTAATACTCCATTAATTACAGCGACCAAGCTGATGAGACTTATAATGTATATATAGTGCTGTCCCTTGGTGGCAACTATTTCCGCCATTGGAGCATCAGTAGAAAATAATAATTCCAGTGGTAGAGAAAGAACGGCTACTACAGCAACAACTATGTATAGCAATAATGCGATGAAAAAACTTCCCATGATAGCTATAGGCATGCTTTTTTTAGGATTTTTGACTTCTTCTGCAATATTGGCTAGATCTTCAAAACCAATAAAAGCATAAAAAGCTAAGAATGCACCCTGAAAGACGGCAAATATATCATAACCCGGTGCACCAATGAACATTTGAGAAAACTGCGAAGTGAATTTTTCAAAATCTATGCCAGCTACAAATATGACAAATAAGAGACCACCAATTTCTATCAAAGTTATAAATCCAATGACATTCAATGATTCAGCTATTCCCCATATAGCAAGCATACAAAGTATGGCCATACTAACAATGATGACTAAGGCATCTGGCAATACTATAAACACATCGAGGTATCCCACAAAACCTTTGATAATAGCCGCGGCAGAAATGAACCCAGTGAAAATCACACTCCACCCTACTATGGACGCCAGAACCTTGGAATTAAAAGCACTTTCAACGTAGATAATTTCGCCTCCACTTTTCGGAAAACGTGGTGACAGAAGTGAGTATGAATATGCCGTCAATCCTGCTAAAATTCCTGCAATTAGAAAGGAAAGTGGAGCAAGAGTTCCAGCATAACCCGCTACTTTACCGACCAGTACATATATACCTGCACCTAGCATGGTACCAACTCCGTACAATAGAATTTGTAATGTACTCAGTTGTTTCTTTAGTCCTGTGGTATTCTCTTTCTTGGTCATCCTACTCTATATCTAACTCCAATATTTTCTAAAAACAATCCTATTACTGCTCCATCACTTAATCCCTCTAATATTCTGCCAATCGCACCTACAAAAAAATTGAACTTAAGCGAAACTTGTTCTTCGGGAATGGAAGCAAATAAATATATCCATACTATACATTTTTTATCGATTATTGCTCAGCAGATATGTTCGTCTTCAATATATTCTTCCGTGAGTTTTAAAATCAATTTTTTTATGAATTGTAATGACTGCTAAATTCTTTAGGAATATGTGATCAAAAAATTTATCTATTTATATTATAAGGATCTTTTTATTTCATCTTCTATTCCTGTGCCTTTGTCAAAATAATACCTTGTATGGCTTAATGATATATTTAGAGCAGTATTAAGTTTTGAAATTTTGTTATGAGTATTTTCTACAAACTCACCCGCTATTAGGGCATCGAATAGGCCTTGCGTATTATAATTGTTTTCTTCTATATTAAAATCCGCTGTAACTTGACCTAATGCATCCAAGTCATGTGCATCTGAACCAACAGTTGATTTTATGGACGAAATAGAATTAAACAATTGTTTAGACATATTATTATTGTTATTAGATAAGTTGCCATTAAATGTTTCTATTGCATCTATGAAGTCAAATATTAGTTTTATTAACGCTCTATTTGAACTATGGTAATTAATGGATTTCTTTCTGAATCCAAAAGGATGGGCCATAGATATGAAGCAATTGTAGTCTTTGGCTATGTTAAGCAAGGTAGAAGCTGGAACATCAATCTGAACCATAAATCGCTCTCTTTTGTAAGGCTCTATTGCACGTTTATAAAATGACTCAATATCTTCTACAGAATTAAAATAAATTAAAAATTCTAGTCCTTCCCTTGTTCCTGCTTCTAAAGCGGGTAGAGTAATGATCCTTCCTCTTTCATATAATTTTATAGCGCCTCTAATTTCATTATGATCAGTAAGTACAACAGAAAAATTTTCTTTAAGACATTTTTCCTCTATCTGATAGAGATTGGCTCTGCCATCAGAAAATATGGAATGGCTATGTAGGTCTATTGATTTCATATTAACTCTTTAAAGGACATTTTTTTAATTGTACTTCTCTAACAATAAAAACTGTTCAGCTTATTTACTTTTTTTAAATAAGTATTTATCGAGAAGTTTGTTAACAAACTGATTAATTTTTTGATCAGGATTTTGGATGTAAACGAATTTTGGACTAAAGATTGCTCCATGCCAAATAATGGACTGAGAATCTGTTTGAATTACATCTAAAACTATTGACCCTTCAGTATAATTAACGACTTTTAATGCACATTGCTCTCCATAACCCCATCGTCGATAATAATCACAATCTTGCGTTAGGTAAGAATTGTTTTCTTCTTTAATTAAAAACTGAATTAAAATATCGGGACTTTCTGATCGCTCATATCCACGTGATTGAAAATATTTATGTATACTATTAGATACACGTATTTCTTGTATTGGATTTACCCCTTTCTGGCACTCTCCTTCTACATTGTAAGTTGTTCCTTTGAGATTGGCACCCTCGTCTATGTGGTCACTATAGTATCGTATCGAACTACAAGAAAAAAGTACGGAAATCAGTGTGAAAAAAAGTATTTTTTTCATAAAAATGGTTTTTGAAAACTAACTTTGTTTGTATTTATGAAATGTTCTAACTGCTAGTTGATTATAATAAAATTGTTACTTCAATAGAACAGTTACTACTTAAGAACAAATTAAATGAGTTATACTTTATGTCGAAATAATTAATTTCATTCCTCCTTCTATTGCCGATTTACTATAGTAAAGTTGTTAGATTTTTTATCAGGTCTCTATGACCTTAATCATCTTGATCGATGATTCTAGTCAAAGGATGACTTATTTAATTCCAGGAACCATTTTGGGATGAATTATTTCCTCTTCTAATTGCTTTATAGCGAAAAGCTTTTTGTGATTCATCAATTTCAGTTACTCGCTTGCTATGGTATTTGAGTACAATTTGCAGTAACTTGTTATTTACCTATGACTTTAGTTTTTATCTCCTTGTTTAATTCAGTTTGAGCTTTCTTTAGTTTTCGTTGAAGTTGTTTTAAATTATTATAAATAGGAAGTTCTTCAGGATATTTTCCCGTATTCTGCTTTATTAGAGATCTAATCTGAGTTCCTATTTTCCAATGCTCTCTTGCAGCCTTGGCTTCAGATGGATTTCTTAATAATCTAAGTCTCTCTTTAGTAAGTGTTATTCTAAAAATATTCGCAGTTATTTCCGTCACACCCATATATTCACTCATTTGCTTATTCAATGGTATACTTCTCTTATCTTTTAATTCAGACATGGTATGATTATACATACCTAAATAGCCTTCATTAGTAAAATATTGAAAATCCTTTACATGAGCTTTTCTTGCAGAACTTGATAAAGTTTTATTCATTCCTGAGAGTTCATTCGCTTTAGAGACACGCTTCAGATAATTTTGATTTTTTAATAAAGTACTAATCTCATCGAGCTCATTAAGAAAAAACGCTCTAGCTGTTCTCACTACTGATTTACGACTATCAGCTTGAAACGCTATAAGAAAACAAGCAAATTTTGTCAATTTTATATCCTTCATTCTTCCTTGTTTTGTCGATTTGAAATTATCATCCAAAGATATCCCCATTTGCATACAAGCCAATTTAGCTTTATCAATACTAGGCTTCAAAGATGATAAGGATGAATAGCCCAAAACATCTGCGAACCAACTTGCCCACCAATAATACCTTTCCTTTTCTGTAAAACTAAAGTCGATGAATTGTGATTTATTTTGAGGGGGTAAAACTTCCATGATACGAATAATATTTAATTTTAAATTCTCTTTAATTCCATATAGTCTTCTTTGTTGTCTTACGCCCTTGTAAAGCATAAGCCTAAGTAGAAATTATTTTTGATGGCTAAATAAGATTGTATGTCAAAATTAGAATCTTAGAGTTTAATGAACAATGATGAGAATCACAATCAATATTAATCTATATCATATTTATTGAAGTACCATTGTTAGATCTTTAGGTCAAGGATATTATAACGAATTAATAATAAAGCTTAAGCTTGGATATGTGATGCGTTAATTTCCCTCAATAGGACTTCTGTAGATATATAAAACTTCTTTCTAATCCTGGCCAAAGTCTAATTTATTAGTTGGACTTCTCCAGATAATGGTAAAAAATTCTAGATATATGATCCTGTAAAGTAAATAGGTCTAAGTACATTACTCATTTGAAAAAAATATCAGGATTTCATCTATAGTTTTAACAAAGCTTGTGTTGTCAGCTATAATTGTACGACATGTAAAGTATGATTAATATCATAGCTTTAAGTAATACCAATCATTAATAGTAATAACTGATGACTTTATATTTGTAAAAAGTAAGTATCTATGAAAAATCTGATGAATTATAAAGTAAAATCAATATCTTTTTTTCAGCTTGAGGGTATCTTATCTGTTTTAAAAAAAAGTAGACATGAAAACAACCGTAAAGCTTTTGATGATTTGATGGAGGAATTACTGCCAGAAATAAAACTATATATAAAACGTCAAGTTGCCATTGCTCTCCAAAACCAGACACTACCAAAAGGAAAATATAAGGTAGAAGATTTTACAGATGAGTTATATATTCAGGCGTTTGATAATATCCTAGATTTAACGGAGTCAAGCTCCATGCATAAGTGGTTATTTGCAAAAGCGGATGAGGTTTTGGAAGATACTATCATAGAGGAAGAATTTGATAATTCATTTTTTAAAAACATAGATGAATATACTTATGAAGAGCGGGATGCAATGGAAGAAATATTTACACGAGACGGTGATGGAGATTTGGTTATGTTAGAAGATTTAGATGATCTTTCTTATCCTAAGCAGAATTACGTTTTAGAAGATGTCTTTGTTATTAATGTAGAGAAAGAATTAATAGACAAAATAAGTGCGAGAATGACGAATACCGAAATTCATCGACAAGTAGAAACTATTTTATTATGCTTGCCTTTTACGATGAGAACTATTTTTGAACTTGCTGTTTATCACAATTTTAATGTTGTTGAAATTGCTGAAATCAAAAAAATAGACCGTCAAGATGTTGAAGCAATTCTGACTCAGGCAAAGAATATTATCCGAGCAAATTTTCCAAAAAAATATGTAGCGTAAAAAAAAAATTTTAACTGTATTATCATATTGTATTAAAATGAATTATGATAACTGAGAAACATAATCACAGATTTGATTCGCTTTTGCAAGCTATAGAAGAAATTAGTAAGGAAGGGTTCTCAATTGAATTTGTCTCGAATGAAAAAGGTTTATTTAATCCTAATAACAATAAATCTTATTTACCAGAGGATATAGCCTCAATTGAAATCGTCAGATTGTATTCGCCATTTTCGAGTCCCGATGAGGACAGTATATTATATTTATTGGAAACAAGAGATAGCCAAAAAGGTTGGATAAGTGATTCCTACTCGATTTATGCAGATATTTTTTTAACTGAGCATATTAATAGTATCAGAGCACATTTTAGTACAACTAATTATGAATTATAAAGATTATTATAAATTACTTGGCGTAGAAAAGGACGCGACGCAGAAGGAAATAAAAAAAGCATATAGGAAATTAGCGGCTAAGTTTCATCCAGACAAGAACCCTGGTAACAAGGTTGCAGAGGAAAAATTTAAAGAAATAAATGAGGCGAATGAGGTATTAGGAAATGCCGAAAAAAGAAAGAAATATGACACCCTTGGTGCAAATTGGGGTGCTTATCAACAAGGAGGAGGGGACTGGAGGCAATACGCTCAACAAGGTCAACACAGAGGTCGTCAAGACGCAGGACAGTCCTTTACTTTTGACGGTGACCCTTCAGAATTTTTTGGAAGTAGTGATCATTCTAGTTTTTTCGATATGTTTTTTGGCGGAGATGAACGTTTTTCTAATAAAAATCGGGCACAGCGGAGTTCTAGAGGACAAAGCATTGAAGCTGAATTACCCATCACCTTACTTGAAGCTTACAAAGGTAGTAAGAGAACCTTTGAGTTGAGTAATAAAAAGATGCGAATCACTATTAAGCAGGGAGCGTATGATGGTCAGCGACTTAGGCTAAAAGGGAAAGGACAAGCTGGAATAAATGGTGGTGCTGCTGGGGATTTATTTATTATATTAAAAGTGCTTCCAGATATTCGGTTTAAGCGAACAGGTGATGACCTAATTTATAGAGCAAATGTGGATTTATACACAGCAGTTCTAGGCGGCAGTATTGAAGTGCCTACAATGACAGGTTCAGCTAAAATGCCAATTCCTAAAGGAAGTGAAACAGGAAAAACACTTCGACTCAAAGGGAAAGGCATGCCTATATATGGTAAAGAAAAAGGGTATGGTAATTTACTTATTAAACTAAATGTGGTTCTCCCGAAAAAACTAACAGACAAAGAAGAAGACCTATTTAAAAAATTACAAGCACTTAGAATAAAAAGTCCAGTAACTGCGTAATTACAAACATCCAAAATTATCTCAAATGAACTTAAATAAATTTACTACTAAATCGCAAGAGGCAATTCAACGAGCTCAGCAAATTGCATTAGAGAGTGAACATCAAGCCATCGAACCTACCCATATAATGAAAGGCATTTTGGAAATTGATGAAAATGTTACACCTTTTGTGTTCAAAAAATTAGGGGTAAACTTTAATGTTATCAAGCAAACTGTAAATAGCATGATTCTCTCTTTTCCCAAAGTGGGAGGGGGTGAGCAGTATTTATCAAAAAGTGGAAATGAAGTATTGCAAAAAGCCGTTACTTCTCTCAAAGAATTTGGAGATGAATATGTAGCACTAGAGCTTTTGCTTATAGGTGTTTTAAAAACTAAAGACCAAGTTTCCCAAATGTTAAAAGATAATGGCATTACCGAGAAAGACTTAACAGCTGCCATACATGAGTTACGTAAAGGGAAAAAAGTGACTAGCAAGAGCAGCGAAGATACCTATAATGCTTTAGAAAAATATGCAACTAATCTTAACGAACGTGCCCGTACTGGTAAGCTTGACCCAGTAATTGGCAGAGACGAAGAAATCCGTCGGGTTCTGCATATTTTGGCACGCCGAACTAAAAATAATCCCATTCTCATTGGTCAGCCTGGAGTTGGCAAAACGGCGATAATAGAAGGATTGGCAAATCGTATTGTAGAAGGTGACGTACCTGAAGATTTACAAGAGAAAGAAATTTATTCGCTGGACATGGGAGCATTAATTGCTGGAGCAAAATTCCAAGGAGAATTTGAGGAAAGACTTAAATCTGTAGTAAATGAAGTTATGAGTTCAGAAGGAAAACTTTTTTTATTCATAGATGAGATCCACACATTAATTGGCGCTGGAAAAGGCCAGGGAGCAATGGACGCTGCTAATATTCTAAAACCTGCCCTAGCAAGAGGTGATCTCCGAGCTATCGGGGCGACTACATTAGACGAATACCAAAAATATTTTGAAAAAGACAAGGCACTAGAACGTAGATTTCAGATGGTATCAGTTGATGAACCTAGCGAAGAAGATGCTATTTCTATTCTACGGGGATTGAAAGAAAAGTATGAATCTTATCATAAAATCAATATTACCGACGGTGCAATAGTAGCTGCAGTTCAACTTTCTACAAGGTATATAACCGACCGATATTTGCCGGACAAAGCTATTGATCTAATTGATGAATCAGCAGCAAAATTGCGATTAGAAATGAATTCCATGCCGGAGGAACTGGATGAAGTGGAAAGGAAAATTCGTCAATTAGAAATTGAACGAGAAGCAATGAAACGTGAGAAGGATAAAGATAAAGTGTCACTTATTAATGAACAATTAGCAAACTGGGAAGAAAAAAGAAATGCCATAAAAGCACAATGGGAATCAGAAAGAGCTGTCGTGTCTGGTGGTCAAAAACTTAAGGATGAGATAGAACAACTGAAACTTGAAGGTAATCGTGCAGAACGCGAAGGTGATTTTAGTAAGGTAGCCGAAATTCGATATGGGAAAATACCAGAGGTAGAAAAACAACTGGAAAAAATGAATACCCAAATGCATGAAATGCAAGAAAAAGGTGATCTGCTGGTAAAAGAAGAAGTAGATGCCGAAGACATTGCAGCCATAGTCAGCAAGTGGACAGGAATTCCTGTAACACGAATGTTACAAGGTGAAATGGAAAAATTAATTCACCTAGAAGATGAATTACACAAACGAGTTGTAGGACAAGATGAAGCAGTAGAAGCAGTAGCATATGCAATTAGAAGAAGCCGTACGGGATTATCTAATGAGAAGCGTCCAATAGGTTCTTTTCTTTTTCTTGGAACTACAGGAGTAGGAAAAACTGAACTGGCAAAAGCTCTAGCGGATTACCTCTTTAACGATGAAAATTTGATGACACGAATTGATATGAGTGAATACCAAGAACGTCATGCAGTTAGCCGATTGGTAGGTGCACCTCCAGGGTACGTGGGATATGATGAAGGTGGTCAATTAACTGAGGCTGTCCGTCGCAAGCCATATAGTGTGGTATTATTAGATGAAATAGAAAAGGCCCATCCAGATGTTTTCAATATTTTGTTACAAGTTTTAGAAGATGGTCATTTAACGGATAGTAAAGGTAGAGTTGCGAATTTTAAGAATACCATTATTATAATGACTTCCAATATTGGTTCCAATGTCATTAGAGATAGTTTTGAAAAAATGACGGATTCCAACAAAGAAGAAACAATTGAAAAAACTCAAAACAAAGTATTTGAAATACTTAAGCAAACAGTTAGACCAGAATTCTTAAATCGCATTGATGAAATTGTGATGTTCAGACCATTATCTAGAAAAGACATCCGCGAGATCACAGAACTTCAACTTAATAATTTGAAGATGAAAATGCAAAAGCAAGAAATCGAATTACAATTTTCAAATGAAGCGATGGATTGGTTGGCAGAAAAGGGATTCAATCCTGAGTTTGGTGCAAGACCTTTAAAGAGAGTAATTCAAAAGCAAGTTATGAATAGATTATCTGACGAAATATTACTTGGAAAAATTAATCAGAATAGTAAAATGGTTATGGATGTCTTCGATGGTTTAGTTGTTTTTCGTCAACTTAGTAAAGGAGAAGCAAAGAAGGATGAAGAGGAATTTAATCACATATAGCAGTATATAGCTATTTCTAAAAAAATCAATTATGAAAGGTAATCTTAAACAACTTATAAATGGTGATAAGCCATTGCTTATAAATTTTCATGCAGAGTGGTGTGGTCCTTGTAAAATGTTAGCACCTGTAATCAAAGATGTTGCTAAGTCAATGAATGGAGAAATTCGTATTATAAAAGTAGATATTGATAAAAATCAAAGTTTAGCGCAAAAGTATCAGGTTAGTGGAGTGCCTACCCTTGTTTTGTTTAAAAATGGCGAAGTAGTTTGGAAGGAATCAGGAGTCAAAACTAAGACGCAAATCATTAACGTAATAGAGCAAAATTTATAAAATGAATATTAAAAAATTTCAAGATGATACATATTACGAGGAATCATTTAGTGATTTTCAGGATTTGTTATTAGGAAGTACGATGAAATATCTCGCCAGTGATCTAATTCGTGATGGATTATCTCCATCAACAATTAACCTTGCAGTTGAAAAAGCAATTTCGGTTTGTCTTAATGCTGACATACAATTAAGACAACACTTTATACCTGTATATACGCAGGTGGACAATGTGTTGATTAAGGATTGTAAATTATCATCTTTGGGTATTGGTCTAGTTTTGCTAAATGCCGGAACTGATAACCGTCTTACATCACTATGGCAACTTAAAGTCATGAGAAAATTTTTACATCTTCCTTAGAGTAATATAATCGTATTTCGAGTGTGTAGGTTCCTGCAATCAATACAAGGATGGCTCGCCTTACCTGTCTCCTTAAAGGATCTATCCACCCCCTCTTCAAAACTCATTCCCCTGTATATACTGATCTTAAACGTACTCAGGAAGTGAATGGTTTCATCTACCGATATACCAAAAGCTATAGAAATTCCTGCCGCTAATTCTATGCCTACTAAGGCTCTTATACATAAGCTAGACGAGGATAGTTTTCGTTTAGATAAGGCTCATCTACCTATTTAGAAAAGGGAAATGGAAGCATGTGAATTTGTAAAATTTCAGTTGCTTTTTATTAGTCCTTATATAAACCCTATCTTTGTTGCTCATGCATCACAAACTCATCTCTTCTCCGCTTCAGGGGTTTACAGACTTTCATTTTAGGAATGCTTTTCAGAGGTTCTTTTCTGGAATAGATATTTTCTATGCACCCTATATTCGCTTCAATGGCAAGATGGTCATTAAGCCTAATTATCAGAAAGATTTACAACCAAAAAACAATACAACACTACAAGTTATTCCACAGGTAATGACCTGCCGTGCGGATGAATTTATATTTGCCGCCAAGTATGTGCAATCGCTGGGGTACAAAGAACTAAACTGGAACCTGGGTTGTCCCTACCCAATGGTAACAAACAAAGGTATGGGTTCAGGGCTTATAAGGGATCCTGAAAAAATAGATCGCATACTCGACATGGTACATAGTCAGACAGATATCATCGTATCTATGAAAATGAGAATGGGTTACGAGCATAATGGAGAGATATTAGAGGTATTTCCTATTCTAGAAAAGTATCCCATTAAAAATATTGGTATCCATGCACGGATCGGGGCTCAGTTATACAAGGGCGGTGTAGACTTAGAGGGTTTTCAGCGTTGCATAGATAACTGCAATCAGAAACTGTACTATAATGGTGACATAACTTCCGTTGCTATATTCGAAAAATTAGCAGAACGTTTTCCTAGTATAGATCACTGGATGCTAGGTCGGGGTCTAATTGCCGACCCTTTCTTACCTGCTATGATAAAAAACGAAACCCATCACTATCCGGATAATAAGTTAGCAATTTTCAGCAAATATCTCGACACACTATTTACCGCAGCAGAGAAAAAACTTACGGGAGAAAAAGCAGTCATTAGAAAAATGCTTAGTTACTGGGAATATTTTTCTGTCATGTTTCCTGATCCAGTAAAGCTTATCAAGAAAATCAAAAAAGCTAAAACTTACACGGTATATGATGATGCCGTCAAAGAAATATTACATGGGGGACAGCTTGTCGAATATTGAAAATATATACAGATTATAGAAATATATATCTGAAAATACATCACGATTAAAAGTCGTCTAATGCAATGCTTATTTTAGGTACATAACATTCATTTAACTTGCTCATCGATCGGTCTATTTTAGTTCTTCCCATCTAATATTTATTCTCGTCGCCTCGCCGGCTGGACTTTCATTTCTGTCTTGAAACAGAAACGAAACAGATAATTCAAGGCTTTATCCCTTTGCCTAAAATGCCTAAGGCCGATGGCTGAATCGATTATTTTATTAATGAATTTTATCCGAAAGCATGGAAATAAGATATTTTATATTTATTCCAAATAAGAAGTTTTATGAACAAAACATCAACCTTATAATGCAGGCTATGTTGTAGGTGTGAATTATAGCATATGTGGATAGACAAACTGGTAGATAATAGGAAAAATGTACTCATCACCTTTGGTGTGATAGCGCTTATATCTGTAGGACTTTTGTTTACGCTGAAGTTCTCTTTTACCTTCGAGCAGTTTTTTCCTAAGGGGGATGATGATCTCGAGTTTTTTCAGCAATTTACGCAGGAGTTCGAGACCGATGATAATTTTCTGTTGGTTGCGATAGAAAATAATCCTACCGTATTTGATAAGGAGTTTCTTACTCAGTTTTCGGCTTTTGCAAAAGAGGCGGCACAACTGCCCCATGTTATATCTACCCTAGGATTGACAGAAATAGAAATACCCAATCCGCTTACTTTTTCTAATACAAAATTGTTAGATCCTAATGGAGATCTTGTAGCCGCAAAAGAATCTATACTTTCTGATGAACGCTTTGTCTATAACATTATCAATGAGTCCGGTACTAGTCTAGTACTCAATATTAAGAACGAAGAAAGTATAGCCATAGCAGAATCACAGGTTCTGATGGATGATCTCAGAAGCCTGTTAGATAAGTATGCTTTTGAAGACTATCATTTTCTTGGGCGAGCCTATTTTCAGGATGAGCTGAGTAATATGCAGAAACGAGAGGTAATGATTTCCTCTACTGTTTCTATTGTACTGGTTAGTTTTATTCTTTTGCTCTTATACAGAAAGTTTGCGGGGGTGATGATCGCATTAGTTTCCATAGGACTAGGTTTACTTATTTTTATGGGACTCCTGGGATTACTTGGAAGAGAGCTGAATGCTATGGCTGCATTTTACCCCGTTCTTATGCTCATAGTCGGTACGAGTGATGTGGTGCATATTATGTCAAAATATCTGGACGAAATGAAGGCTGGTGCTAGTAAAAAGCTAGCCATCAACACAACGATAAAAGAAATAGGCAAGGCAACTCTAATGACCTCCCTTACCACCTCCGCAGGGTTTCTATCACTAGTTACTTCTAAGGTTGCGCCGATTAGAGATTTTGGAATTAACTCAGCTTTGGGGGTTATGGTAGCCTATGTAACTGTGATATTTTTTACGACAGCTTTATTGAGTTATTTTGACACGAGTAAACTAATAAAAGAAAAGCAAGGCCCTGGATTCTGGGATAAGCTTACCGGTGGAATGAACGCACTAAGTAGAGAAAGACCAAAGCTTATCTGGTTATCTACCGTTCTGTTTTTAGGGTTCTGTGGATGTGGGATTTCTATGGTAACAACTAACTACAAGATAGAAAGTAATCTCCCGCTAAGAACTAAGATAACGGAAGACTTTCTGTACTTCGAGAAAGAGTACGGAGGGTTCCGCCCTTTTGAGTTTGCTATCATAACGGAAGATGCGTATACGGCCACAGATTATCAGGTCATAAAAGAGGTAGAAAAAATAGAAAACCATCTTAGAGAAAGTAATAAGGTTAAAGCGATAGTCTCTCCTGTTACCCTATATAAGAGTATCAATGAAATCTTTTCTTTCGACAAGCAATATGCCCTTGCAGAAACGGAAGAACAATTTGACAAACAAACCACCCTCATAGAAAAATTACCACAGATGGGTCAGGCCGTTCTGTTCAGTAAAGACAATCAGAAAACTCGACTCTCTTCTAGGATTAATGACCTAGGTGCAGAGGAGGTCAAGAAATTTGGTTTGCAAATAGATGATTGGATGGATGACAATATAGATGACTCTGTTATTTCTGTCCGACGAACAGGTACAGGTCTGATATTAGATAAGAATGCCGAGTACGTGCGAGACAACTTGTTACTGGGCTTAGGCTTGGCACTTATTATTGTAAGTATCTTGATGGCGCTATTATTTAGGGATATAAAAATGCTTGTTATTTCTCTAGTTCCTAATATTATTCCACTCTTGTTTGCCGCCGCTGTACTAGGCTGGGTAGGTATAGAGCTGGAGGCTGGGATATCTATAGTATTTGCCATCGTCTTCGGTATAGCAGTAGATGACACCATACATTTTCTGAGTAAGTTTAAGATAAGTAGGGACAAAGGTATGTCCTTCGAAGATGCAATGGAGCGTACATTTAAGGAAACAGGTAAGGCCATTATATTTACAAGCATTATACTTTTTTTCGGATTTCTAGTTATGTTATTTTCTATCCATCCTCCTAGTGTAACCATAGGGCTTCTGATATCCATTACTTTGTTTAGTGCTATCATTGCGGATCTACTTCTACTACCTGTTATAATGAGGAAATGGATGTAGGTGCGTGCACAACCACCTGAAATATTTATGTTGTAATCCCTATGAAACTTATATTTGTAAAATGAGGGTAGAACATTATGCTTATGAGGGATTAGTTGCTGGCTGTGATGAGGCTGGTCGCGGTTGTCTTGCGGGACCAGTTTTTGCAGCTTGTGTGATTCTGCCTAAGGACTTTTATCATGAGGATCTGACGGACTCTAAATTGGTGCCGCCGAAGAAGCGAGGAGCGCTAAAAAAATATGTGGAGGCACATGCCTTGTATTATGCCGTTGCTAAAGTAAATCCCGGGGAGATAGATCAGATCAATATTCTGAATGCGTCCTTCAAGGCGATGCATAAAGCCCTTACAAAAATGAAAGCTACTCCAGATTATATTCTAGTGGATGGTAATCGATTCCACCCTTATCGCAAGATTCCTCATACCTGTGTGGTGAAGGGAGATAGTAAGTACGCGAGTATTGCTGCGGCTTCTATCCTTGCCAAGGAATCTCGGGATCGGTACATGAAAAATCAAGCGAAAAAACACCCATATTATGCCTGGGAAAGCAACAAAGGATATCCTACCGCGCAACATCGCGAAGCAATTATTGCTCATGGTATTACTGCGATCCACCGAAAATCTTTCCAGTTATACCCAAATAATGGCCAGAAGTGCCTCTTTTAACAACTTTTAAGGGTTTTTTAGGGTTTTAATACTTGAATGGTAACATAAATGGCACTAAATTGATGGTTTCTACATCTGTGTGGAATCATTAGCTGTCTGTGGGTGTTATTAATTGGTGATTAAAAGTCTATTGGATATATGGCAAAAGGAATGAGTAGTTACGATCTTTTGATTCAGAAGTTAGATCAGTTTACCAGAAAATATTACTTCAATAAGCTGATCAGAGGGTTCCTCTTCTCGGTTGCATTATTGCTAGCCTTGTTTATCGTGTTCAGTGTACTAGAGCATAATTTCTATTTTGGTACGGGTGTGAGAAAAGTTTTTTTCTTTTCTTTTATCGGAATATCTGTTGCAGCTATCTCCTACTGGGTATTACTTCCAGTTATGAAATATCTAGGCCTAGGTAAGGTTATATCACATCAGCAAGCTGCTAGTATTATCGGGGATCATTTTGGTGATGTAAAAGATAAGTTACTGAATGTTCTACAGCTCAAGTCACAATCTACAAGTAGTCTACAAAATGATCTTATCGAAGCGAGTATCCAACAGAAAACTGAAGGGATAAAGCTTGTACCTTTCAAAAAAGCGATAGATCTATCTGTCAATAAAAAATATCTCAAATACGCACTACCTCCCCTCTTGTTGCTAGTAGTTCTGCTTTTTGCAGCACCAAGTATGATCAAGGACAGCACACATAGGATTATCAACAACGGCAAACATTTTGAGCGAGAGGCTCCTTTTACTTTTATTGTAGGAGATGAAAATCCTGAAGTTATACAGTTTGAGGATTATCAGCTAGAGGTTACCACAGAAGGTAGCATCGTGCCGCAAGAAGTATTTATAGAAATAGATAACTTCCAATATAGACTAAACAAAGATGAAAACAATAGTTTCAGCTATACCTTTAAAAATTTACAGAAAAACACCAAGTTTAAACTCTTTTCAGGTTTTGTAAAATCTGGAGATCAAGAAATCTCTGTCATAGAAAAACCCAATTTACTAGACTTTAGTTTATCTCTAGATTATCCTAGTTATACGGGTAGGAAAGATGAACTATTACAAAATATAGGAGACGTTGTTGTACCTCAGGGAACAAAAATATCATGGCTATTTAATGCTGGAAATACAGATGATGTAACCATGCAGTTTTCTAGAAGTAAAGAACCAGTTGTCGCACAACGTAAAAATGAGCAGACTTTCTCTGCTACAAAAAGAATCATGCGGGATGATCTATACAAGGTATATATTTCTAACGCTAAAGTGCCTAAGGGTGATTCCATATCTTATTCTATCAATGCAGAGATAGATCAGTATCCATCCATCTCAGTAGAGAAATACGAAGACAGTCTAGAAACGGCTGTACAGTACTTTATAGGAAATGCTTCTGATGATTACGGGCTTAAAAATTTACATTTTCAGTATACTATTGTAAATGGTGATGGTAGTCCCACGATCAGCAAACAGATTCCCTTGCCAACAAAAAAAGGTAGAGAATCGCAGTATGATTACACACTAGATATTCTTTCGCTAGGGCTTAAGCCTGGTGATAAGTTAAGTTATTATTTTGAAGTATTCGATAATGATGCTGTTAATGGCAGTAAGTCTGCAAAGACCTCTGTAATGGTTTTTGAAAAACCTACGGTAGAGGCATTCAAAGAAAAAGAAGATGAGAACGAAGAGGATATAAAGAAAGATCTCAAAGAAGCTATGGAGGAATCCAAAGAAATAAGAGAAGAGGTAAAAAAGATGAGAGAGAAGGTCCTACAGAAAAAAGAACTAGACTGGCAGGACAAAAAGCAAATGGAAAAGTTGCTGGAAAAACAAAAGCAACTAGAACAAAAACTAGAGCAAGCCAAAGAGAAGTTCCAAGAAAACATGAAAAACCAAGAGGAGTTTTCTCCACCTAATGAGGAGCTACTAGAGAAGCAGAAAAAACTAGAAGAAATGTTCGAACAGCTAGATCCTGAGACGCAGGAACTAATGAAGAAGATAGAAGAACTAATGGAAGAGCTAAACAAAGACGAGATGATGGAGGCGATGGAAGAGTTCGAGATGGATGATGAAGAGATGGAAAAAGAGATGGACCGTCTTCTAGAATTGTTTAAGCAACTAGAGCTAGAAAAAGAACTAGAAGAACAAATAGATAAGCTAGAAGAACTAGCCGAAGACCAAGAGGAACTAAGTGAAGAAACAGAAGATGGGGAGAAAAGTCATGAGGAGCTAGAAAAAGAACAAGAGAAGATAAAAGAAGAATTTGAAGAAATAAAAGAAAAAATAGAAGAGCTAGAAAAGAAAAATGAAGAGTTGGAATTTCCTAAAGATCTAGGCGAGGATAAGGAAGAAGAAATGGAAGATATCCAAGAGGATCTGGACGATAGCGAGGAGCAACTAGAGAAGAAAGAAAACGAAGGAGCAGCCAAGTCTCAGAAAAAAGCTGCTAAGAAGATGAAACAAATGGCAGGGAATTTGATGGAGTCTATGCAGTCGGGGGAAGAAGAACAAATGGAAGAAGATATGGCGGCACTAAGGCAGTTGTTAGAGAATCTTATCAACCTTTCTTTTGATCAGGAAGACTTAGTAAATGATATTAAAAAAACAACTATCAATACACCTAGGTATGTAGAACTGGCTCAGGTACAGTTCAAACTAAAAGATGACTTTCAGCTAGTGGAAGACAGTCTACAAGCGCTCAGCAAAAGAGTAGAGCAGATAGAAACTTTTGTTATAGAAAAAACCTCTGAGATCAAGGTGGATATGGCAGAAAGTCTTAAACAACTGGAAGATCGAAAAGTGGCCAAAGCAGAAAAAAATCAACGCAGTACGATGAAAAACGTAAATGATCTTGCGCTGATGCTAGACGAAGCAATGCAACAAATGCAACAGCAGATGGCTAGTTCTATGCCAGGTAGCAAGATGTGTAATAAACCAGGAGGATCTGGTTCTGGTAAAAAAGGAAAGCAGCCTTCTGATAAGATGTCCAAAGGACAAGGCGGTCTCAATGAGACTCTGAAGAAGATGCAAGGAGATATGAAGAAGAATGGGGGAAAGGGTATGTCTAAGCAGTTTGCCCAGGCGGCGCAAAGACAAGCAGCGATGAGAAAAGCTCTAGAAGGAATGCAGAAAGAAAAGCAAGAACAGGGCAAAGGCTCTAAAGAATTGCAAGAGATTATAGACCAGATGAACAAAACAGAAGAAGATCTAGTAAATAAAAGACTAGATGCTAAACTAATCAATAGACAAGAACAAATACAAACTAGATTATTAGAAGCAGAGAAAGCAGAAAGACAAAGAGAAAAAGAGAATAAAAGAAAAGCAGAAACAGCAGAGGAAATCAAAAGAGAAATGCCTCCTGCTCTGAAAGAATACTTAAAGAAAAAAGAAGCAGAGGTGGAAATGTACAGAACCGTTTCTCCTGACCTGAAACCATATTATAAAAACCTAGTTAAAGAATATTATAAGGCGCTGAAGAGCACTAAATAATTATAACTACATGAGTCATACTACTTTGAAAATACCATCAACACCGTCAAAAATTCGTGATCTAGAAACTTACGTAGACAAGATCGCTCAGCAGTATGATGTCAATCCTGATATCTATCCTAACATTCTGATCAGTCTCACTGAGGCTGTCAATAATGCTATCATACACGGTAATAATCAGGACAAAAACAAATACGTAGACATTAGTCTAGAAGAGAATCATAACTCTCTCGTATTCTACATTTCCGATGAAGGTGATGGTTTCAACCCTCTAGAAGTAATCGACCCTACCGCAGATGGTAGACTAGATTGTTGCGGTGGTAGAGGCGTATTCATCATGAAGGAATTATCGGATGATATTTCTTTTGATAATGATGGTAGAACGGTAAAGATAAAGTTTAACCTATAGCAACTATTTTGTTTGGACACTGACGATTCTAAAAGCAATCTAATACAATTCTATTCTGAAGACACAGATTTTATCCTGGAAGAAGTACAAAGGCTCACTGCTGCGATTCTAGAAGTTGTCAAAAAAGAAGCGATTACCATAGAAGCCATTTCCTATATTTTTTGCTCTGATTCCTACCTGTTAGAGATGAACAAAAAACATCTGAATCACGACTATTATACAGACGTTATTAGTTTTCCCTACAGTACTGATCCTATAGAGGGCGATATATTTATAAGTGTAGATCGTGTACGAGAAAATGCCAAGAACTTAAGTGTCGACTTTATACAAGAACTACACAGAGTTATGCTCCATGGGCTATTGCACTTTATAGGCTATGGCGACAAAACAGAAGAAGATACTCTTAAAATGAGAGCAAAGGAAAATGAGTATTTGCTCTTGCTTAAATAACTCCAGTTTCGGTATTACATTATAGATTTATATGCTATCGCTTTGGATAGTAATAGAGCAATAATTAAGTTTCATAACCTAAATTGAGCTTTACCAGACCTAAAGACCCGATGCCGTTAGAAATTTTTTTATGTATTTTAATCTGTGTACTATAGGTTTTTATTTTACGTGCACTTCGCCTCAAAATGGTTATCTTTAAAAAAAATATAGATCTACTAGATGTCTATTCCCTTTTTTACACATATAAACATTAAACGTGTCTTAATACGTTTTCCTATTCCCATCCTATTTTCTATCACGATAAGTATACTCCTCATCCTATTATCAGAAGAGTTTTTTAATGAAGACACCTTTACTTTTAAAGTTATCATAAGAAGTATCCTGACGCTGGGAATAGGTTTTCTAATTTTTACCATATTACAGTTATGCCTGGAACGTTACACACCTTCAGCATCGATAAGAATAGGGTCCTATCTGTTTGCTTCCTTACTGTTGGTATCTTATTATTATTTTTATAGTCGTAATTTTTCAGATATAGACCTAGTTAAGTTTTTTGGTTTATTTGTGGCACTAACTCTTATTACTACCGTAATTCCCTATGCTAAAATTGGTTCTTACAACGATTTTTGGCATTTTAACAAAAGCCTTTTATTACGTTTTGCAGAAACTGCTTTCTACAGTGTTTTTATATTTTGCAGTATCTCCATAGCTCTTTTTGCTCTTGAAAAGCTATTTGGCTTAAAATTTCATGGTTCAGAGAAATATCTTCATCTTTTTATAATCATTGCGGGAGTGTTTTTTCCTATCTCTTTTTTCTCTAGAATTCCGACCGATTTTATCTTTGACGATGAAGCCAAATATTCTACTGCTTTTCTACTCTTTGCTCAGAAAATTCTCATTCCCATTGTTAGCCTCTATGCTATAATCTTGATCGCCTATGCTCTGAAAATATTAGTACAATGGTCCTGGCCTAAAGGATGGATCTCTAATATGATTATATGGTTCTCTGCTTTTGGTATATTTACATACATGCTTAATTACTTAATCATACATGATAGAAGTAATGCATATTTAAGAGGTTTTAAAAAGTATTTTTTCCTATTCCTCTTTCCTTTTTCTGTTATGTTACTTGCAGCAGTAGGACAAAGAATATCTGATTATGGAATTACCGAAAAAAGATATATCGTTATCAGTATAGGTATCTGGTTATTGCTCATTTCCTTATATTTTATCATATCAAAAAAAGATAATATTAAAATTATACCCACAACGCTAGCTTTACTTATTTTTTTCGCCCTACTAAGTCCGTTCAATATGTTCCAACTTACTCTTAATTCACAATTTAATAGATTGGAAAAATTACTTTCGGAAAACAATATTCTTAGGGGTAATAAATTATATAAAGCGAAAGGACTTATCAGAGAAAGACAACAACGTATCTATGATATGATAAATATCGTAGACTCCCGTGGCGGATTATATAAGATCAAAAGTTGGGAAAATGGTGATACAGATATTAAAAGTCTACTAGATTCTATTCAAGAAGTAAAAATACGTGCACCAGAATTTGTGTTTGATAGAAATTATAATGTAAGAAACCAGCCCAATGCACAATTGCTCGCTAAAGAACTGGAACTTACTAAGATTAGTAAATACAATACCTTCCGCAATAGCAACCAATTCTATTTTTATGGACCAAATCAATATAACATTTCTGTTTCTGAATTTGATGAGATGATTTATATTAACTATGATGGTAGTAATGCAAAACTAGACACTGTTTATGCATTACGTCTAATACCAGAAAGTGATAGCCTACAATTATTATTAGGAGAAATAATTCTTGATAAAATTGCTATCAAACCTTTCATTGATGGTCTACAAAATATAAGTCCAGGACAAAAATTAATATGGAATTATAAGTCTGATTACTATACTTATCAGTTTCATTTTAATAATATATCAGGAGAAGAAAATAATGGAAACATTTCTCTTCATAATGTCAATGGATTTGTGCTGCTAAAAAAGAGGGAAAAGAATGAATAATAATTATTCCTTCTTACCCCTCTGATTCCATGAGCTTTATGGATATATTTTGTTCTCCTTGTCCAAGAGAAAAACCTCTCTTCTCAGCCCTAAGCTCCTTAACAGGCATAAATGCGTAAAGTATAGTTGTTTATTATCCAGCAATTTTATCTTTGCCCTTAAATATTAAGTAGATATTATGTCTTGGATTTATGCCTTGGATCTCTTAGGAACTTTAGTTTTTGCCATTAGTGGTGTTCTTACAGCAATCGATAAAAAGTTCGATCTTGTAGGAACGCTTGTTATAGGATTCGTTACAGCAATTGGCGGAGGCACTATAAGAGATATTATGATAGGCAACCATCCTGTAGGATGGTTAAGAGACACGAACTATATATACATTGTTACTTTAGGTTTTCTACTTTCCTATTTTTTTAAAAGTAATATTATACGCTTACGTAAAAGTATGTTTCTATTCGATACAGTGGGTATAGCACTTTTTACAACTCTGGGTATAAAAACCTGTCTTTCCTTTAAGCTATCCATTCCTGTGTGCTTAATAATGGGTGTTGTCTCAGCTGTATTTGGAGGCGTAATAAGGGATGTTCTAACAGGTGAAATCCCGCTTATATTTAGAAAAGAGATCTATGCATCTGCTTGCTTTGCTGGTGGAATAGTATATATTATATTAGATTTCTTTCATCTTCAGAACGATGTTTCTGTGTTGATATCTATCCTCGTAGTATTCCTTATTCGCTATTTTTCAGTCAAGCGAGGTTGGGCTTTACAACTAAATGAGTAGTCATTATCAAATAATCATCATTTTAGGTCTAATTTTTGTCAATAAATGATCAGCCTCTAGGATATCATTCAAAAAGATTATTCTTTTGCATAGTTATGTCAATATTTAAAATTGTTCTCTTGATTATAATTTAGTTGATCGATGAAAGTAAAGGTTTTAAAATTTGGTGGTTCATCTGTAAAGAACGCTGAGAATATACTTAAGGTATATGATATACTTCGTTCACAGTTTGAAGGAAATGGAAGATATGCTGTGGTTGTATCAGCTTTTGGTGGCGTTACAGATCAGCTCATAGAAATGAGTCAACTAGCATCGAAAGGTAAAATAGAGTATAAGAAAATATTAAAGTCTTTTATACACCGACACCGCAAAACAGCTCAAGATCTTCTAAATAAAAAAAACTATACCGCGATAGAAAGCCACCTAGAAGAAAATCATACTACCTTAACAAATCTACTAAATGGTGTTTTTCTAGTACGAGAGGCATCCGATAGAACTATGGACTATGTCCTAAGTTTCGGAGAAAGAAATTCGGCTTTTATAATATCTCATGCATTCAGACAACGTAAGATAAATGCACAGTTCCAGGATGCTAGAGAACTGATTATAACAGACAAAAATTTTGGCTCTGCTAATGTAAATTTCACCCAGACCAATAAGAATATTACAAAACACTTCAAGACAAACAAAGAAACTGTTTTCATCATTACAGGCTTTGTATCAGCAGACAAAGGGGGACTAACAACCACACTCGGTAGAGGTGGTTCTGATTATACAGCAGCCATATTTGCAGGAGCATTATCATCTAAACGGCTAGAAATCTGGACAGATGTAGATGGTGTCCTTACCTGTGATCCCAGACGAGTCAAAAAAGCGTTTACCATAGAGTCCCTAAGCTACAATGAAGCTATGGAGCTATCACACTTTGGTGCTAAAGTTATCTATCCACCGACCATACAACCTGCACTAAGTAAGAATATACCCATTTATATAAGAAATACATTTAACCCTTCTTTTAAAGGAACGATAATCGATGCGTCAACAAATGCATCGGAGAAAAAAGAACTAACTGGTATATCATCGCTATCCAAAGTAGCACTACTTACTGTTCAGGGAACCGGTATGGTAGGTATTCCTGGTGTCGCGGCAAGGCTATTCGGAAGTCTCGCTGCAGAAAAAATTAATATTATACTGATCACTCAGGGTTCCTCTGAATCTTCTATATCTTTTGCGATAAAATCCTCTGATAAGAACAAAGCGAAGGACTGCATAGAAAAAACTTTTTCAAAAGAAATTGAGGAAAATTTTATTCAGGCTGTAAAAATAGAAGATCAGCTATCCATAGTAGCCATCGTAAGTGAGCAGATGAGAAAACTTCCTGGTGTAGCTGGAAAATTATTCTCTAGTCTAGGTAAGGAAGGTGTAAATGTTATTGCTATTGCTCAGGGCTCATCTGAACTTAATATCTCCTTCGTCATAAAAACTGAAGAAGAAGAAAAAGCGCTTAATCTCATTCACGATGCTTTTTTCCTATCTTCTACAAAGAACATACACTTATTTTTTGTAGGTGTAGGTCTTATAGGTGGCACCCTTCTCAAGCAGATAAACCAACAATCAGAAAAACTTAAGATTTCGCACGGAATAGATTTAAAACTAGTAGCTCTAGCAAATTCTAGAAAAATGCTACTAGATAAGAACGGCGTGAGTCTCACTAAATGGAAAGATAAATTAGAAAAAAGTAAATGGACTTCTGATCCTACTGCATTTGTAAAAAGCATGATAGAAATGAATCTACCTAACTCTATCTTTGTCGATAATACCGCTAACAGCAATATCCCAAAACTATATGAAAAAATTCTTTCTGAAAATATCTCGATCGTTACGCCCAATAAGGTAGCGACCTCTTCTTCTATAGAAAACTATACAAAACTTAAATCTATAGCTAAGAAGAAAAATGTTCATTTTCTCTATGAGACAAATGTAGGTGCAGGCCTCCCTGTCATATCTACTATTAATAACATGATGGCCAGTGGAGATAAGTTAGTTAAATTAGAAGCTGTTCTTTCTGGCTCTATTTCTTACATCTTTAATAATTTCTCTTCAGAAAAAAAGTTCAGTGATATTGTCAAAGAAGCTCAAAGTCTTGGCCTTACTGAGCCAGATCCTAGAGATGATCTGAATGGAACTGATGTAAAAAGAAAGATCACCATCCTCGCTAGAGAAGCCGGATACAAAATAGATATGAAAGATGTGGAACTAAGCCCTATACTTAATAAAGCTTGCATGGCTGCCAAAACTGTAGAAGACTTCTTTGTAGAACTAGAAAAAGCAGATAAAAGCTTCACCACACTAGTGAATAAAGCAGAGTCGAAAGGAAAGGTATTAAGATTTATTGCGTCTTTCAAAAAAGGAAAATGCAGTATTGCGCTAGAAAGTGTCGACAACAAAAGTCCTTTCTTCGCTCTAGAAGGAAGTGACAATATGATCGTGCTTACAACAGAGCGATACAAAACAAGACCACTTATTGTAAGAGGCCCTGGTGCTGGAGCAAACGTTACTGCTGCAGGTGTGTTTGCTGAGATTATTCAAATTGCATCACATACAAATATATAAACCATGGATGGAGTCAAAGTCTTTGCACCAGCCAGCGTGGCCAATATCGCAGTAGGATACGATATTCTAGGTCTAGCCTTAGACCAGCCCGGAGATGATGTAATAATTAACGAAGGAAATACACCCGGTATAAAAATAACAGAAATACGAGGAGCTAAAGGAAAGCTACCCTACGAAATAGAAAAAAATACAGCTGGTTACTCCGCTATGCGACTTCTACAGCATCTAGGAAAAACGGACCTCCCAATACATATGGAGATTCACAAAAAAATGAAACTAGGAACAGGTATGGGATCTAGTGCCGCTAGTGCCGTTGCTGGTGTATACGGAATAAATGAATATTTAGGTTGTCCACTCAGTAAAGCAGAACTTCTTAGGTTTGCAGTAGAAGGAGAACAAATTGCTGATGGCGCCTTTCATGCAGACAACGTCGCGCCGAGCTTACTTGGCGGTCTTGTGCTTATTAGAGATAATGAATCTTTGGATTTTAAAAAAATACATGTTCCTCAGGGATTATGTGTTACCATGATTTATCCTTACATAAAAATTCTAACTCGGGATTCTAGGGCTGTACTTAAGGAAACAGTTCCTTTATCTACAGTAATAAAGCAAACTGGAAATCTAGCCAGTTTTATTGCAGGTATGTTTACCTCAGATTTTGATCTGATAAGAAATAGCCTGCAAGATCTGATGATAGAACCACAAAGAGCACATCTGATACCTTACTTTTATGAAATTAAGAATAATGCTCTCAATCATGGTGCCTTAGGATTTAGTATAAGCGGCGCAGGACCATCCATGTTTGCACTATGTCAAAATACAATGGACGCGGAAAATATATTAAACAGCTCCTTAGCTCTACTAAAAGATAGAGATGTAAAATGCGATTGTTTTATATCTAATATAAACTTGGAAGGAGCATATAAATATTGATAGATGAAACTTTATAGCACTAATAATAAAAGGAATATTGTCAGTCTTAAAGAAGCTGTATTAAAATCCTTAGCGATAGACAAAGGTCTATATATGCCTGTCAATATTCCAAAGCTTGATCCTGCTTTTCTAGATAATTTAAACAAGTTTAGCTTTGAAGAAATAGCCTTTCATGTATCAGCTAATCTTTTTGGTGATTTAATACCGCCATCCGAATTATGGCATATTGTAAGCACATCCATAAATTTCCCCGCTCCCGTTATCGAATTAAATTCTAACATATCGATACTGGAGTTGTTCCATGGTCCCTCCTTAGCTTTTAAAGATTTTGGTGCTAGATTCATGGCGCAACTTATGTCTTATTTTAATCAGACATCTGACGACAAACTCACCATCCTTGTAGCAACAAGTGGAGATACAGGTGGCGCTGTTGCCGCAGGTTTTTTGGACACCCCAGGAATAGAAGTGATTATCCTCTACCCTTCTGGAAGAGTTTCTGATCTTCAAGAAAAACAATTGACAACTCTAGGAAAGAATATTTTTGCGTGTGAAATAGAAGGCTCCTTCGATGATTGTCAAGCGATGGTAAAAGAAGCTTTTCTAGACCCAGACTTACAAAAAAAATACAACTTAAGTTCTGCCAATTCTATAAATATAGCAAGACTTATCCCGCAGTCATTTTATTACTTCGAAGCTTACAAACAACTCATACACCATAAGAAGGAGATTACTTTTTGTATACCTTCAGGTAATTTTGGTAACCTTACTGCTGGTCTTTTAGCTAAGAAAATGGGTCTAGCTATTCATAGATTTATAGCTGCGACAAACTTAAACAAGGTTGTGCCAGAATACCTTTCCCTAGGAAATTACAATCCTAAAAAATCTATCTCCACAATTTCTAATGCTATGGATGTAGGTGCTCCTTCTAACTTTACCAGAATAATGTCCCTTTATAATAGTGACTGGAGATCTGTTCAAAAAGATATAGCTGGATATTTTTTCAGTGATGATGAGACGAAGCACGCAATGAAAGAAATCCATAAAAAATATAATTATGTCGCCGATCCTCATGGAGCGGTAGGATACTTAGCATCACAATCTTACCTTAAGGAAAATCCAGATCAGCACGTGTGCTTTCTAGAAACAGCTCATCCTTCTAAATTTCTTAAAATTGTGGAATCAACCTTAAATAAAAAACTTATTGTTCCAGAAAGATTATCTCGATTATCAAATGAGAAAAAAATAGCCACTTTGCTTCCTTGCAATTATGACAAGTTTAAAGAATATCTTTTAGATAGGTAATTTTATATACTTGATATCTTTAAATATCCAGTTTATGAAATCTAACAATAGAATATTTAGATCTGTCGTATACTTGTCCTTTTTAGTCGCTTTTCGTTTCATTTTACAATAATATTTAGTTTATTATTGCAATACCAAATAATGACAATCCTGTCATACATTCTCACCTTACTATTTTTTATTTGGATAGTTATCCTATTTCATTTATACAAATGAAGTTATATTTCTGTCTTCTTACCCCAAAATTAATTGAATACATCCCTTTCTTATCATGCCTCTTGCTTGACGTTCATTGCTATGCGCATGATGTATTTCTTTTAATTGTATATAAAATAATAATGAAATGAAACAGATTAAAAATTTACTAAGAAGACCTCAAAAAATTTCTATGAAAGTAATTTTTTCCATTCTTTGTTTTTTTACCATCTTCTCCTATCAAAGTCTTTTTGCACAGTGTGACCCTGGTACCACACTTGCTGAGTTTACATGGGAAGGCGCAGCAACTGGAAGTCAATCCGTATGGAACGTTGACGATGTTAGTAATACCTATACGGGTATAGACGGCACTAACCTAGATATAACCCTTGCTCTTGATGATCCTTTTAATCAAAACACGAATTCGGGAAACCAAAGTGATTTTGGAGACGCAACAGAAAGTAATGGTTTTTACGGACCTGGATTTCTATCTTTTCAGGTTACCTCTTCTGCCAGTAACCAAGATGTCTGTTTTACTTATAATTTTTCTACGCCTGTATATATAGGCGAGTTTCTTGTACGTGATATAGATTCTAATGGTCAAGAAGGAGATGATGGTCCTCTTCAGTCTTTTCAAGATCAAGTAACTTTATCAGCTACTGGTATCGGCGGTGGAAATGTACCTCTCACATTAACACCAGAAGGACCTAATCCTGTTTTTACAATAACAGGACAATCAGCTGCTGGTAACTATTCTGATGGCGTGACCAATGGTGTAGCTCATACAGATCCTAACGGTGGTCTTATAGTATCAACGCCTGAATTATTAACCTCACTAACACTGTGTTATTCTAATGGTCCTGATGATCTTGATGGATTAAGTAATAGTAATGCCATAGCAGTTCCTGGTTCTAACTTTTGTATCCCAGAACCTGCAACTATTTCAGGTATTGTTGTAGATGATAATGGTGATCCTCTTGCAGGAGCAGTGGTAACACTACAGAACCTAGATGGAACAACAGCCTTAGATCTTAATGGAAATCCTATAACTGTGACTACTGGACCTGACGGAACATACCTATTTGAAGATGTAGCTCCAGGCGATTATAATATTGTAGAAACTGACCCTAGTGGATATGTCTCTAATAGTAGTGGCGATAATACTAGTGATGGAGCCTTAGACGGTGAGACAGGTGCAGGGACAGATGAAAATACAATTCCTGTAAGTATAATTGGCGGAGAAGATGATACAGGAAATGATTTTGTAGATGAGCTATTAACAGGTTCTATCTCTGGTACTGTACTAGAAGATACAGATAATGACGGTATCGGTGACGCGCCTATTGCGGGAGTTACTATTGCGCTCCTTGACAATCTAGGGAATCCGGTGCTTGACGATATGGGCAATCCTATCACTACAGTTACCGCTGCCGATGGTACCTACTCTTTTGATGATGTGCCCCCTGGAGACTATCAAGTTTCTGAGGTAGATGAAAATGGTTTTATCTCTGTCAGTGATACCGATGGCGCTAATGATAATATTATTGGGGACGGTACGCCTATCAACGTGGTCGGAGGGGAAGATTCTCCTGGTAATGACTTCGTAGATGAGCAGACAGGTTCTATCTCTGGTACCGTTCTTGAAGATACTGATAATGACGGTGTCGGTGACGCGCCTATTGCGGGGGTTACTATTGCGCTGCTTGACAATCTAGGGAATCCGGTGCTTGACGATATGGGTAATCCCATCACTACAGTTACCGCTGCTGATGGTACCTACTCTTTTGACGATGTGCCCCCTGGAGACTATCAAGTTTCTGAGGTAGATGAAAATGGCTTTATCTCTGTCAGTGATACCGATGGCGCTAATGATAATATTATCGGGGACGGTACGCCTATTAACGTGGTCGGAGGGGAAGATTCTCCTGGTAATGACTTCGTAGATGAGCAGACAGGTTCTATATCTGGTACTGTTCTTGAAGATACTGATAATGACGGTGTCGGTGACGCGCCTATTGCGGGGGTTACTATTGCACTGCTTGACAATCTAGGGAATCCGGTGCTTGATGATATGGGTAATCCGATTACCACTGTTACCGCTGCCGATGGTACCTACTCTTTTGATGATGTGCCCCCTGGAGACTATCAAGTTTCTGAGGTAGATCAAAATGGTTTTATCTCTGTCAGTGATACCGATGGCGCTAATAATAATATTATTGGGGACGGTACGCCCATAAACGTGGTCGGGGGGGAAGATTCTCCTGGTAATGACTTCGTGGATGAACAGACAGGTTCTATCTCTGGTACCGTACTAGAAGATACTGATAATGACGGTGTCGGTGACGCGCCCTTAGGTGGAGTCACTATTTCATTGCAAGATCTTACAGGAGCCCCGATTCTTGATGATATGGGTAACCCGATTACCACTGTTACCGCTGCCGATGGTACGTACTCTTTTGATAACGTACCACCAGGGGATTACCAAGTACTTGAATCAGATCCTCCTGGATATGTTAGTATATCAGATACTGATGGAGGCAACGACAATTGCATCGGCAACACGATCCCTATTAGCGTTATAGGTGGAGAAGATACTCCTGGTAATGATTTTGTGGATGCAGCAGTTGTTGTACCAGTAGAGCTTACAAGTTTTACAGCCGATATGAGAGGTGATTATGTAAATCTTGAATGGCTTACTGCTAATGAAACAAACAATAGCCATTTTGAAGTAGAGAGATCTGTTGATGGCTCTGACTTCCATAAAGTAGGGAAAGTAAATGGTCATATCAATTCACAGACTAGACAGTCTTACAACTTCATGGATGCAGATATACCAGCCATTAATAATACTTTATACTATAGGCTGAAACAAGTAGATCTTAATGGCTTCTATACGCATACAAAAACCGTTGCGGTTGATATTGATAAAAGAAAAATTGAATTCAAGGCAACGATATCTCCTAACCCTGCAGACTCCGAATTTGTTATCAGTTACGAAAATGATACTAACGAATCAACCCAATTGAATATTTATAATATGCAAGGACAAGTCGTTATGACAAGAAAGTATTATTCTAATGAAAGCATTGATATCTCTTCACTTAATTATGGAACTTATATTGTACAGCTTTCTAATCAGAAAGGCGAACAAATAACACGTAGAATTATTAAAAACTAATTTATTATTTAGTATGCAATAGCCTGCTTCACAGTTGTGGAGTGGGCTTTTTTTATGTCAATAAACAATTATTCTTTATAAATTTCCAAATATAATTTTCATCAGGTATTGATAAAAAGTATATCCCATTTGGCAGATGTGAAACTTGTAAACCTTCTTGATAACTAGTTTGTATTATCTCTTGTCCTTGAGAATTATATACATAACTATATCTCGATACCAATATTTCTCATAAGAGTTGTTGCGTTAAAACTTTTTGATACGCCATCTTTTATCTTATAATCAAACGATAATTTATCTTCCACTACTTCTACTTCAAAGCATTTATTCGTAAGCCTCCCGTCTAATTCTTTTTCCATTTCAGCTAACCGAAGATCATGTGTAGAAACTATGCCGGCTCCCTTATGTTTTAATAATTGGGTTATCATAGCTCTAGAACCTTTGTGTCTATCTTCTGTATTAGTTCCTTTTAGTATCTCGTCTATGAGAAAGAAGTTCTTTTCCTCTGTATCTTTCACAGCATCGAGCACCATCTTAAGACGCTTCAGTTCAGCATAAAAACCTGATGTGTTTTCCTCTAGTGCATCTACTGTTCGCATACTCGTAACTAATTGTAAATGAGGTAGTTGTAACTCATTTGCACATACTTTACCTCCACAATAAGCCATAATCATATTGATTCCGAGTGAACGCTGAAAGGTACTTTTACCCGCCATATTTGATCCCGTAATTAATAATATATGTTCTTCGGATTTTATATCTACATCATTCGTAACTCGTGCCACCCTATTAATTAGTGGATGACCAAGTCCTTGTGCAGAATAGTTTCCTCTGGGTTTTATTTCTGGAAAAACCCACTTAGGATTGTTGTACGCAACATTTGCCATACTGCATAAAAACTCCATCTCCCCTAATGCATCTGTCCATTTTTCTATCTGATCTTTGTTTATATTTTTCCAATGCTCTAACTTTCTCAGAAAATGAAAATCCCATAAGGTTACGATATTAAAAATAGCACCAAATACATTATATTTTATTTCTAATTGATCTAATATCCAATCTACTTTTTTCAATTTTTTAGATGTGTTTCCTTCACTATATATAAATTCTGATTTTAGCGCTATTAATTTATTTGACTTAAAGTCTTGGTCCTCTATTTCTTTTATTAAGCTCGCATACTTAGAGATATATCTCATGCTATTATCAGATAGAGCATGTATCTTATTTATCTTTTCTGATTTACTTTTCCATAAGAGAGCACAAGGGATATATGCGATTATAGCATAATAAAAAGGGTAATAATAAATTATTACCGCTGCTATAATAGTGCATACTATAGGCAAAAAATAAGAGAGAAAGATTAATGATTTATTTTCTCTTATAATATCTTTTTCCTCCTTCCATTGCTGAAGGTTCTTATTTGATATTTTACTATCATCGATTTCTATTTCTTGCGCTAGAAATACTTGTCTCCAGTCTAGTAATGGAGTTAGTTCTTTTATTGCTTCCTGATTTAATTTGATATGCTCAGGAGTTAATTTGTTTAGTAAGTTTTCCGCTATTCTATCCTTCCCAAATAAGGTATTTGTCCGTTCTAAATACTGAAATAATGATCGCTCCCCGAATAGATCTAAGTCTTGAGAATAAGCATGGTTCTTATCTTGATAATTTTCACCTTTCGCACGATCAGTATAATTATCATCTAGGTACTTAATTTCCTTTTCGTTTATCTCTATAATCATAGTGGCCTCCTTGGCTTGTTTAGAGTATAAGCTATGTTTCTGGATTACCTTTCTGAAGAGATAGATAAAGACATATGTAAATATAACTCCTAGCAAAATACTGGAATTATAGATCACAATAAGCAGTGCAACCATAATGAGAAAACCAAATAATCTGACAAAACTCCATAAGCGCGCTTTATCATTTACTTGCTTTTCTACAATCCTGTATTTAGAAACCTGAGCAGCGTACGCCCCTCTTATCTTTTCTATCATGCTTTTTTCTTAGTTCTGTAAAAACTTTCTGTTAATACATCAAAAATACCATTTACTTAATATTCCCATAATATTAAAGTATCATAGAAACTCCTCATGTCATAAAACAAATGTTTCACGTGAAACATGAGAACGCTAGGAATGATAATCTAAATTTGACACAATAAAAGAGAAAAGATAAATAGATCTGATGTTATTATTGAAATAAACATTGCCAGTATAGCTGTAGTTAAGAGTTTTGCAAGCAACTTTGAAAGTATTCATGAGGCATCCTTTTGAAGGACCAACAGAATATTATGCAAGAATAACAACGTTAGATCTGTCATTATTAAGCAATCAGATGTTACTGCTTAAGAAAGAATTGTATGATGATTTTTTCAATAACTTAGTTGTTCTACAGTATATATCCCAGACAGTGTAAAAATAGGCCTATCGTTAGACCTTTTAAGTAATGAGCTTATGTCAACCAGGAAACGAGAGCAAATTCTAAAGATACAATCTATTGACTCACAAATGATCCCTTTTTATAGTAAGAACAATTAAAATAGGCTTAGCCTCACTGTCTTCTACCCTTTCTGAAATCACAGACATATGTTCCACGTGGAACAATAATTAACTTCACTTACTCATTTATATTAGCTTTACAACGCTTGTAGAATAAACCAATAATCAAACTCACGTAAGGTTACCTAAATTCGACTGATTTATCTTCTTTCAATTTACAGTGTAACAAGTTAAAGTTTATGATAAATCATTTTTAAGTCATTAAGAAGCCTTATGTGGATGATCATATAGTGTAGTCAAAAATTATTTTTACATTATGTTGAATTTATATTTTACAGAAACACCTTTAGTCATAATATCAATCTTGTGCATGACTGGTTTTATAGACTTTGACATTCAGGCTTGTAAATCCATTCAATATTAAAGACCCTCGTTGTGCCAACAATAATATAGGCCTTTCCTCACTAGTAAACCTCTAATTAGAACAAGTCATTCCTCTTCTGAATATGAAAACATGTTCCACGTGGAACACATGTCATAATATTTACATAAATCAAAAAGAACAGATCTAGAAATAGGTGTCAAATGATTACATTTGATACAAATTAGAAGAAAGAACATAATATTATGAAAAGACTACTATTAAGCTCTGTTCTATTTTGCCTCATAGGCAGCATATACGGACAAAATACTAATGAGAACCCATTCAGACAACTGGGTCAAGATCTACCATCTCCTAATTCATATAGAACTGCGTCAGGTAGTCCTGGCCATGAATACTGGCAACAGCAGGCAGATTACAAAATGAATATCGAGATAGATGATGATAATACTAAACTGTATGGTGAGGAAACTATCACCTATACAAACAACTCTCCTGATATACTTAGCTACTTATGGCTACAATTAGACCAGAATATGAGGGCTAAAAGTTCTGACACTTATAAAATAAGATCTAATTCTATAAGTGATAGAGGAAGTAGCTTAAGGCAGTTGTCAAGTTTAGATTCTGATTTTGATGGTGGTTTCAAGATAGAATATGTTAAAGATGCAAATGATAAAGATCTTAGCCACACTATTAATAAAACCATGATGCGAGTAAACCCGTCAAAAAAAATTGCACCTGGTGAAAGTTATACACTCAAAATCAAATGGTGGTATAATATCAACAATACAAATGAAATGGGTGGTAGATCAGGTTATGAACCCTTCGAAGAAGATGGAAATAACGTATACTGTATAGCTCAGTTTTTCCCAAGAATGTGTGTTTACGATGATATAAACGGTTGGCAAAATAAGCAGTTCTTAGGAAGGGGAGAGTTCGCACTCGTATTTGGAGATTATGATGTTTCTATAACAGTACCTTCCGATCATCTCGTTGCCTCTACTGGCCTATTACAAAATGCTGATGATGTACTCACCTCAGAACAAAAGAGAAGATTAGATAAGGCAAAGAAGGAAACTATAGATCCTGTCATGATCGCAACATATGATGAAGCAGAAAAAAGAATCAAAAAGAAAGCTAAAGATAAAAAGACTTGGAATTATACAGCCGAGAACGTAAGAGATTTTGCTTTCGCCTCTTCTAGAAGATTTATCTGGGATGCCTTAGGAGTTCCTATGGCAGATGGAAGAACGGTTATGGCTCAGTCTATGTGGATAAAGGAAGGGGATTGCCTTTGGAATAAATATTCCACAAAGGCAGTAGCACATACTGTAAAATGGTATTCTCATTACACAATAGATTATCCTTACCCAGCTGCTTGGTCTATAGATGGAGATATGGGTATGGAATATCCTATGATTTGTTTCAACTTCGGTAGATGTGCTGATGACGGTACTTATGCTGAGAGAACAAAATATGGTCATATAGGCGTGATTATACATGAGGTCGGACATAACTGGTTTCCTATGATCATAAACTCTGATGAGAGACAATGGACCTGGATGGACGAGGGTCTAAATACCTTTGTGCAGTATCTTACAGAGCAGCACTGGGAAAGAAATTATCCCAGTAGGAGAGGACCCGCACACAAAATTGTCGATTATATGAAAGGAAATAAAGATAGAATTTCTCCTATTATGACTAACTCAGAGTCTATATTTCAGTTCGGTAATAATGCTTACGGAAAACCTGCAACAGCACTTAATATATTGAGGGAAACCGTAATGGGTCGAGAATTATTCGATATGGCTTTCAAAGAATATTGTGAAAGATGGGCTTTTAAACATCCTTCACCTGCAGACTTATTCAGAACAATGGAAGATGCATCAGGGGTAGATCTTGACTGGTTCTGGAGGGGTTGGTTCTATACTAACCAACATGTCGATATTGCTATGAGCGAAGTAAAGCATAAGAAGATAGATTCTAAGAACCCTGATAAAAATAATAAAATGGCCAAGGATGCAATAGCTGCAGGACCTCAGCCTATAGGTAAAATAAGGAATAGTAATCTAGAAGTTCTTGCAGATAAGGATCCCAGCATCTTAGATTTTTATAGTAAACACGACCCACTAAAAGCAGATGCTATAGACAAGAAGGAATATGATGATTATATAAATTCCCTTTCCGATAAAGAGAAGAAAGTATTAAAAGATGATAAAAACTATTACGAAATTACTTTTGAAAACAAAGGGGGTCTTGTTATGCCTATCATATTAGAGTTTACCTATACAGACGGAACAACAGAAGTAGAAAGAATACCTGCTGAAATATGGAAGCTTACACCTGACAAAGTAACTAAGGTGTTTGTAAAAGACAAAGAGGTTAAAAGCATAGAACTAGATCCTTTCCTCGAAATTGCAGATACAGACAGAAATAACAATTTTTATCCACCTAGACCCGAGATAGATCGTTTTGAATTATTCAAGCAAAAAAGTAGAAACAGAGGATCTAGCAGTGGAGAAAACGGAATGCAAAGAGCAGCAAGAGCAAAAAAACAAGTCACAAGACCATAGAAAAAAGATGGGGGACTACTGGTAGTCTCCCATCTTTTTCTTCAGGAAAAATTCTTCACGTAATACTATAATCTATTTTTACCCTATAATCCTAATATCAATTTTTTTAGGACATCCCACAAGTTTGTAGCACTGGTTTATCTTCTATTACCTCTGACAAAAATATCCATCTCATACTCCATGTAAATTCATCTAATAAAGTAAAGTTGTCTATGCTCTAAATAGAGATGATCGAAAAAAACAACGGTCTTTCCGTATACTTAATACCTGTATACTTCTCCATCAGATGAAACTTCCACATGCTTTAGGAAGTTTCTATCAAAAACCTTATAAAAAACTACTCTGATGAGTTTACCATACATCGATAACAATAACAATAAATAGAACTAAAGCACTAAAGTGTAGAACTACATTTTATTTTGTTATTTACATAAAAATATGATTAATATTTGGATATTATTTTTTATAGTATATATTAATTTGTAAATATCTTTATATTACAGAATAAAAATACTCACTAACTAATTGTATTGTACCATAAAATGAAGTAATTTATCCAAGCTTAGAAAGGAAACTATCGAATATCTGATTAAACTCATTAGGCTTCTCCATCATAGGAGCATGACCACATTCTTTGATAAAATGCAGCTCAGAATTAGGAATAAGTGCATGAAAACGCTCAGCAACAAAAGGAGGTGTAATGATATCATTACTGCCCCATATGAGCAAAGTCGGAATAATAATTGAGCTTATTCTATCCTCTAAATTTTCTCTTATAGCAGATTTTGCAGAGGCCAAAAGACTAAGCGCTTTTCCCCTATTGTTTATACTTTCGTAGACATCATCCACCATCTCCTTGCTAGCTGTAGAAGGATCATAAAAGGTACTTTCTGCTTTCTTTTTTATAAAATCATAATCATTACGTCTAAGAAAAGTGCTACCCATACTATTCTCAAACAATCCCGAACTACCTGTCAGCGTAAGTGATTTTATGACGTCTAGCTTACGCAAACATATCGTCTGCCCTATGTGCCCTCCTAAGGAGTTTCCTAGGAGATGTATATCAGCATAACCTTTATAATCAATAAAATCTAATACATATTCTGCATATGTATTAACAGATATCTTCCGAAGTGGTAACTCATATATAGGAAGAATAGGTATAACCACATTAAACCTGTCAGAAAAGAAATTACAAATACCATCGAAGTTACTAAGCGAACCGAAGAGTCCATGCAACAACATTATTACCTCCTTGCCAGGATTAGTTTCTATAAACTTAAATATCTTTTCTTCTTGAACTATATGTTGCATGTTAACTATGTAAAGAACAAATTTATCAAATTATCGCCTTACATCACCCTTAAACACCAAGTAGTTGACAAATAAGACCGAAGAGAGTAATAATAGAGCCATACCTTGATGAAGAACACCATAGAATAGAGGAATACTACCTTTACAATTTACAACAGTAATAATACCTATTATAAGCTGCGCAACTAACAAACTTATCAACAGATAACATGCTACTTTCTCATGTTTACTAACAGCTGATTTAAGTAATTTTATAAATAATATTATACCCATTATACCGAGTAAATATGCTGTGAAACGATGTAATATCTGTATTAAAGCGGGTAGAAATGCACTTCTCTCATAGTAGTTAAAATTATCAACATTCCACATCTGATTATCTAACAAAATTTTAGGTATAAACTCACCATGCATATCTGGCCATGTGGGATAAACTAAACCAGCCCTCATACCCGACATAACCCCTCCTAAAAACAACTGAATAAAAAACAGTGCAGTGAAAGCAAGAACAAGCACCTTTAATTTTCTGAACCCTTCATTTTGCTTAAAACTTGGTTTAAAACTTATAAAAGTAACCCATATAAGAAATCCATAAGTCAAAAAAGCGGTACTTAAATGTAAAGCAAGTTTGTAAGCATTAACCCACGGACGATTAATTAGACCACTAGCAACCATTATCCAGCCCATCGATGCTGCTGATATAGCCCCGACTATCACTAATCCCAGCATCTTCAGTATTCTGCTATCTATCCGCTTAGTAAACAGAAAAAATAAGAAAGGAAATAGAAATATAAAACCCATCATTCTCGCCCATAAACGATGAAAATACTCCCAGAAATAAATAAACTTAAAATCGGACATAGTCATTCCGTCATTTATTTTCTCGTACTGTGGTGTTTGTTTGTACAGATCAAATTCTTTTTTCCATCCCCGAGTATCGCTTGGAGGAAATACACCAGTCACAATTTCCCATTTAGTTATCGACAATCCAGAACCTGTTATTCTTGTCACACCACCTATGAAAACTTGGAAGAACAGCAAGATGCAGCCAGCAACTAACCAATATTTAACCCAACGACTATACCTCCTCAGTTTCATATTGCAAAAGTAGCCAATAAGTTTTTCTTACACTAAAGATTTATAAACCAACAATCCTTATTTATATATAATATATATTATTCTTAAAAGAAAACTATTCTTATTATTAGCACTGTGAATTCGTTTGCAACTTATTTCTTTTATTAACTGATAAGTCTAAGCGAACATATAAATGTATCAGATAAACAGTTGCTTTCAAAATAAGCAACTGAATATCAGATCTTTATTATAGTTATTAACTTTACGTTAATATACCATATGTGGATAAGAAATTTAGTTACTGCATGTATAGCCAATCTTAGTGGAGTTAATGAAAATATGGATAAACAACATATATTAAATTATTTATATATAATAACTCTCTAATTTTGTTAGTAAGTGTAGTGAAACTTATCGTAATTTAACATTAATGTTAATAAAATGAGGACAGTAATACAAAGGGTAAAAAGGGCGTCAGTAGAAGTAGAAGGTAATGTAAATGGATCTATAAAAGAAGGTTTATTAGTTCTACTGGGTATAGAATATGAGGATACTATAGATGATATAGATTGGCTTGTCAATAAGATTATTAAACTTAGGATATTTTCTGATAAGGAAGGGAAAATGAACCTTTCAGTACAAGATATAAAAGGAAGTATATTACTTATATCACAGTTTACCTTACACGCTAGCACTTATAAAGGCAGTAGACCTTCTTATATAAAGTCCGCTAAGCCTGATGTTGCTATTCCATTATATAATCAGTTTATATCAGTATTACAAGAACGACTAGGAAATAAAATAGAGACTGGTATCTTCGGAGCTGATATGCAGGTCTCATTACTAAATGACGGGCCTGTAACCATAATTATTGATACTAAAAACAAGGAGTAATGCAATTAAGTGAGGCACAAGAAAAAGTAGATGATTGGATAAAAAAAGTAGGCGTCAGATATTTTAGCGAGCTAACAAATATTTGTTTACTTAATGAAGAGGTGGGAGAATTAACTAGTTTGTTCGCTAGAAAATATGGAGAACAATCCTTTAAAAAAGAAAGAAGCGAGATAGATGTAGATCAGCATATAGAAGAAGAAATGGCGGACGTACTCTTTGTCCTTATCTGTTTAGCTAATCAGACAGGAGTAGACTTGTCACAAGCGTTAAATAAAAGTATAGAAAAGAAGACAAAGAGAGATAGTGAGAGACACAAGCAAAATAATAAGTTAAGTGGGTAGTGAAGTCAGCGGAAATATATGGTCTCAATTACTGCACAAAAAGTCTGCTGTTGTAGGTATAGTAATTATTATATTATCTAGTTTACTATCTATCCTTGCTTATATAATTATACCAGACAAGACAAATAATGCAAATGAACAAATTTCGGAAATTGCTCTCCAAAGCCCCATGTACAGAACAGTCTTACTTAAAATAAAGAGAAACCTAGCTTACGAGGAACAAGGCTGGATAGAAAAGATCACGAACGGTTTAGGTGCGCGCTATGATTACATACCTATAGATAGTTTCAGTACCACAGTAAACGAATTAGTCATTACGACAAAATCTGGTAAGAGACAATATCACAAGTTGTGGAATATTCTACATGCTGTAGATACAATAGTGGATACAGAGGGAGATAGTTATACAATTATTGATTACGCAGCGGGTAGAGTGACTATGAACAAAGAGGAGGCAGTGAATAAAATACGAAGAGAAAATATAGTTTCGAGACGTTTTTATTTCGGAACGGACAGATACGGAAGGGATATACTCAGCAGAATAATATTAGGACTTAGGGTATCCCTTATTGTAGGCTTACTAGGTGTAATTATATCCCTTACAGTAGGTCTATTTCTAGGACTTGTTTCTGGTTATAGCAGAGGTATTATAGATGATATCGTTATGTGGTTAATAAATACAGTATGGTCTATTCCCACTGTGTTATTAGTTTTTGCCATTGTGATTGCTTTAGGTAGAAGTATTAACGTCATATTTCTTGCTGTTGGTTTAACGCTATGGGTGGATGTAGCTAGAATAGTAAGAGGTCAGGTATTAGAATTAAGAGAAGAACAATTTTTGGTGGCTGCAAAAAGTTTAGGGTATAAGCCCCTTAGGATTATGTTTGTACATATACTACCTAATCTAGTGGGACCGTTATTGGTAATATGTGCATCTAATTTTGCCATTGCTATATTATTAGAAGCTGGACTCAGTTATTTGGGATTTGGTGTTCAAGCACCCACGCCGTCTTTAGGAAATATGCTTAATGAGAACTATGCTTTTGCCTTAGGAGGAAAAGTCTTCATAGCAATCATACCTGCAATTGTAATTATGTTGTTAGTTTTAAGTTTTAATCTAGCTGGAAATGGTTTACGAGATGTTTTTGATGTAAAAAGTAAGACTTGAGTAGAGAATTATTGTTATTAGAAAAATTGGAAAAAGAGCTTAATCTTAAGGAGCTACAGATCAAAAGTCTGCTGACCATTACGCAGGCTATTAATGATAATGTATCTAATCATGGCTTATTCAATATGTACCGTTCATTTTTATCATGGGAAATGGGTATTAATACCATGGTACTTTTTATAAAAGATGATGAAGAAGGATGGAAATGTGAAAGTGAAATAAATTATGAAATATCTAGAGCAGAACTGATTATACCTTACATTTTACAGTATAAAAGACTATATACAATAAAGAAGAAAGAAGACAAACCTCTTAAGGATTTTGACATAGTAATACCTGTTTACCATAAAAAATTTCCCATAGCTTATGCCTTAATCGGTGGTATAAAAGATAAGGAGGACTTATATAATAAAATCCAATTTATCACGACTATAACTAACATAATAGCTGTTGCTATAGAAAACAAACGTCTTTTCAAAAAACAAATAATACAAGAGAGACTTAATAAAGAAATGGAGTTAGCGAGTGAGGTACAGAAAATGCTTATCCCAGAAATACTTCCTAGTGGAAAACATTATGACTTAGATAGTATATATAAGCCGCATCTGAATATAGGAGGAGATTACTTAGACTTCATAAAGTTCAATGAAGATAAGTTTGCTATATGTATTGCAGATATATCTGGAAAAGGTGTCGCCGCAGCATTACTGATGGCTAATTTCCAAGCGATGTTGCAAAGTCTTATTTTCCAATATAGAGACTTAGAAACATTTGTCTTTGCCCTAAATGAGACGGTTTATAGAATTACAAAAAGTGATAAATTTATTACGTTCTTTATAGCTGAGATAAATACTAAGAAAAGAGAATTAAAATATATTAATGCTGGTCATTATCCCCCAGTAGTATACCAGAATGCTAAGATTTCTCGATTAGATAAGGGGTGCACAGTTATAGGAGCTTTTGAAAAATTACCAGAAATTAAAGAAGATACTATAAAGTTAGATAAGGACGCTTTAATTATGTGTTTCACAGATGGTTTAGCAGACTTACAGAATGAGGAAGGAGCGTTTTTTGATGACAATAAGATAGAAGATTTCGTGCAGAACCATTCTGATATATCACCTAAGAATTTTAATAAAAATCTTATAGAGGAGATTGAAAACTTTAAAGGAGAGCTGAACTATGTAGATGATATTGCTGTACTAACATGTAAATTAAAATAATGGCGAGAGATTATAAGAATAAAACAACTGCAGCTTTTTTAGCATTATTTGGCGGGATTTTTGGAGTACATAAGTTCTATCTGAAAGATCCTGGTGGAGGAGTCTTCTTTCTTTTCCTATTTTTCATGACTTCTAGGTTTTTCCCTGTATCTATGCTTCTTGGAGTGTTCGATGCGTTTAGGTTATTTAATATGTCTCAAGAAAACTTTGACAGTAAGTATAATAAAGCGGCATTAAGACGTGCAGGTAGAAATGGAGGTAGAAAAGAACCCCTCAGTGATAGAGAACAGAGAAGGACGAGAGCTAACGCAGCACCTAAGCGAAGGAAAGTTCGCTCTAATCCATACAAAGCAAGTGGAATTAAAAAAATAGAAAATTTTGAATTAGAGGATGCTGTTCTGGATTTAGAAAATGCACTAAAATTAGATGATCAAGATCCAGATATACATTATGCAATGGCGAGTGCATATTCTCTGTTAGAAAAAAAAGATAAGGCGTATAAGCATTTGAGCTTAGCCGTTTCTTATGGATACAAAGATTTAGATAAGATTCTAAAAGATGATAATTTAGCGTATTTGAGAATACAAGCAGATTTTGATGAAATGAGAAGTAGTGGATTCACCAGGGCAAAAACAGCTAAATTAGAGGCTCCGAAGCAAGATTTACTACAAGACGACGTTCTACTGTCTCAGCTTAATAAATTAGCAGAACTAAGAAAGCGAGGACTATTGTCTGAAACAGAATTTGCCCAAGAGCGAAAAAAACTATTAAGAAGATAATAAACGTATAGTAAGTAGTGATAGCAGAAAAGTTAATATCGAGTATCTTATCTCCGTTGATGACCTCAGACTCGGGGGCAGATGCGCTTACTATGATGAATGTATTTAGAGTGAAACATCTTCCTATTGTAAACAACGAACAATTGCTGGGTACAATTTCTGAAAAAGATATACTGAATCAGGATACTAAGGAGCCTATAGGTAGTTATGATCTCACACTGGATCATGCGCATTCTAAAAAAAATGATCATCTATTCGAGATTATGTCAAAGCTGGCAGAAAATAAACTGACCGTTATTCCTGTAATAGATCACCAGGAAAACTATTTAGGTCTGATAACTCAGGATGATCTGATACAATATTATGGCAACAGTTTTTCTTTCCGAGAGCCGGGAAGTATAATCGTGATCACAACAAGTAAGAAACAATACTCCCTCGCAGAGATAAGTAGAATAGTAGAAGGAGAAAACGGAATAATATTAAGTTCCTTTATAACAAAGGAAGAAGATAGCGAGGAACTACTCATTACATTAAAATTAAACTCTAATGATATCCAGAGGGTAATTGCTGCGCTCGAGAGATATGAATATAACATAAAAGCTTCATTTACTAAAGCGTCTAATTATGACGACTTGCAAGGACGATACGATCTGTTAATGACCTACCTAGATGTGTAATTACTTATACATAATTCTTTTACTTGGCTTTCTTTGTAGTGCACAATCTTCTTACGCTCAGAAGGATTACTTTGTAATAGATAATTTAATTTATACCGGTAAACACAAGACTAAACCTCGTGTAATAGAAAACGAAATTAACTTCTCACAAGGTGATACAATCAGAACTTCTGAACTCAGTAGATACTTACAGGAGAATCAATATAGAATATTATCTACAGGATTATTCAACGAAGCAAAAATTAATGTTGTTAACTGGGATACGGTAAAAGGGTACGCAGATATAGAAATAACGGTACAAGAAAACTGGTATATTTTTCCGTCAATAATTTTTGAACTAGCGGATCGTAATTTTAATGTGTGGTGGAAAGAACAGAACCGATCTTTGGACAGAATAGATTATGGACTGAAGCTATCTCATTATAATCTCACAGGTAGCAAAGATCCTTTAAAGATAAAAGCTCAGTTTGGTTTTACGAGAAAATTTGAGGTAGATTATTTCAACCCTTACATTAAGAAGAATAAAACCTATGGAATAGGTGGCAGTATATTTTATGCTGATAACAAACAGCTTCCTTATATAACAAGAGGAAATAGATCTTTATTTGGTAAGAATGATGATGAGCGCTTACTCCTAAAACGATTTAGATTAGGAGCAAGGATAAGTAATAGGCCCAACGTAAATACTTTCCATGCATTGCGTGTAGAGTTTCACAGGAACTGGGTAGATGACTACGTAATAGAAGAGCTAAATCCTAATTATTTTCTTAATGGTAGAAACAGTATTAAATTCTTTTTCGCGGAGTATGACTATCAGTATGATAAAAGAAAATATGCGCACTATCCACAAGGAGGCTATTTGTTTTCTGTCAATGTAAAAAAAGAAGGTTTCGGAATTTTCAACGAATATAATAATCTAGGAGTATCCATAAGTTTACAGAAGTATTATGAGTTGTCAAAAGACTTCGTTTTTGGGACACGAAATAAGGTAAAAACTAATCTCATCAGGAGGAGAGTGTCTTTTGCTAATAATACTGGACTAGGATGGGACAGCGGTAATATTGTAAGTGGTTATGAATTATATGTAATGGATGGAACAGATTACTACATCACTAAGAATCATATAAAGAAGAAGATCTTTGAGAAAAATATCAAGATGGCAGATCTTCTGCCACGACAATTTAGGTTTATGAATTTCCAACTATTTATAAGGTTCAATACGGATGCAGCATTTGTTCACGAGCCTATACAAGAGTATTTGACTGGTAACACGCTTAATAATCGATGGATATACGGTTATGGTCCAGCTATAGATATGATAGTATTTAATAATTTTTTATTTAGCTTTGAGTATAGTTTTACGGATATAGGAGAACATGGTTTTTTTATTCATAACGCGATAGCTTTTTAATAAAAAGAAATAACGATCTTGTATCCCATAACAAAGTGTCACACATGAAAATATTTGTCTACGGACAACGCGCCAAGGAAAAAGATTTACCATATATAAAGGAGCTTCTAGATAATTTAAATAAAGCCGCTATAGAGGTAGAAGTCTATAAGCCATTTTATACAGAACTGAAGAATCTATTAGATATACAATACGATACTTTCGAAAAAGAGGAGGAACTCTCAGTAGGATCAGCCGATTATATGATTACACTAGGAGGAGATGGTACTATACTTTCTGCGATGACACTGATCAAGGATGCTTCTATTCCTATCGTAGGTATAAACCTAGGACGACTGGGCTTTCTAGCGTCCATAGAAAAACAAAAGATAGAGCAAGCCATACAAGACCTCGTACAAAAAAAGTATTCTATAGAGAAAAGATCAATGTTACTTCTAGAGGGTAGTCTTTTTGAAGGCATGCCTTATGCGCTAAATGATTTTACTATTCTGAAAAGAGACACCTCTTCTATGATAACAATCCATGCTTATATCAATGGGGAATTTCTTAATAGCTACTGGGCTGATGGATTGATAGTTTCTACTCCAACAGGTTCTACGGGTTATAATCTAAGTTGTGGGGGACCGATTGTTTTTCCAGGATCGGGTAATTTCGCAGTAACTCCGGTTGCTCCGCATAACCTGAATGTAAGACCTATTGTTATACCTGATAATTCAGAACTAAGGTTTAAGATCGAAGGTAGATCAGAAAACTATTTATGTACCCTTGACTCTAGATACGAAACCATACAGGCTGAACAAGAACTAGTTTTAAAGAGAGGTGATTTTGATACCCACTTAGTGAAATTAGAAGATCAGAGATTTATGAACACGATGCGTAATAAATTAAACTGGGGTTTTGATAAACGAAATTAAACCCGGTTTTATGAAGTTCTAATGTGTAGGATGGAAAAAAAATCCTCCTAGCAGATCGTAATCTACTAGGAGGCAATGTACATAGAATAACTATGTCATAAAGGGTGTTATACCATTTCTATTTTTAGATGACGGAAAAGGATTTAGAATTGTTCAAAATGGATCAAGGCAAGAACGTAGGCGAACCCATAGGTTCGGCGAGGCTTTTTAACGAAGGAACATGAAGAACAAAATAAATAATTACCGTCATTCTAAACTAGAATTGTTATTATTCTATTTCGATATCTACCGTTTCTGTCTTACTTTCTCCGTCTATAGTATCTACAATAATCGACATTTCGTATTTACCTTCCTCTACATCATCAGGAATAGAAAGGGAAATAGAATAATTCATCATAAGTAGATTGTTAGAGAAACTCTGTACCGTATCTATAGCTAGATCATTTTGACTGATTGCTACGGCTGTGATACCAGAATTGGAATTTATTTCTACAATAAGATCTAAGGTTTCTCCTGCTTCTAGACGTATATCGCCTGTTGGTTCTTTGACATCGATATCTATCGAGTCATCATTGCTGCAAGAAATTATAAATAGTGAGAGCAGAATTATTGTACTTATATTAAGAATCTTTTTCATCGTATATTTTTTTATGTGTTATAAAATTATTGTTAATTTCTGTTTAGAAAAACTTGTTTATTCTATAGTTAGGTCTAGTATTTTCGACACACCATTTCCTGTGGCATCTTCTACGGAGATATGTAATTCGTATTCTGCTTTTGCAGCATCCTCAGGAATCATAATATTGGTCGAGTAGTCTATTGTCAATGGACTACTATCATATTCTTCTTCTATTATGATATCTAATTCGTCAACAATAATAGAGATTCTAGATATTCCATCCGTATCAGAAAGTTCTAGAACAAGGTCGAAACTATCTGATGCACTAAGGGTAAAACTATCTGAAGGTTCTTTCACATCTATATTTGTTTCTGAATCATCAGAACACGAAAACATAAAAAGAGAAAGTGTAAAAAGTATTAAGAAATTGAATGAATTTTTCATAGCATTAATTAATTTAAGTTTTTAAAAAATGATTTATATTCCTAGCCAGGTAATGCGTTAAGAGCATTACGAGGCAGTATCGTTTGTAAATTTATATGTAGCTTTTAGGAGTAGAGAGAAACACTACTCCTTACAAAGTTTCTCTATTCTACAGTCACAAGTTTTGTATCTGGAGGACTAGAGATAGAGAACAACCCAAAACCGTTTGTAATATTAGATGGTATGGTTATCGGCTCAGAAAATGGATTATCGTTATTTAGTTTTTCTACGGCGTTGAAATATAAATACTCTGCTTCCGTAATAGCAAGTAGATCAAATTCTACTTCATTAAAATCATATGAGCCACGTTCTCCGTATACAAGCATAGTGTGCTTTTCTCCATCAAAAAGTTCGTCACTTATAACGGTTATTCTTTTTTCTAGCGTAGACTCATCTATAGGGTTACTATAGTTTTCATAAAATCTAAAACCTGCACCTATAATTCCAGTTGTGTTATCTATAATGATAGGTCTTGCTCGTATTCTATAGTAGTTTTTTTCACCAGCAGGATCATTAATTTCTATTTCGAAAAGATCTCTTTGAAAAAACCTTGTAGGGTCGGTATCTTCACTTTTGGTAATTTTTACATTAGAAAGATCAGGCTTTTGCGGTATAGTTACTGTGCTTATGATATCTTCATATCCATCTGCAGAGCCCTCTATTACATACGTTTCTCCAGGGATAAAATTAGTGTAATCAAATTTCCATAGCGGAAAACGTACGGTTGCAAAATCACTAAAATCACTTACGTCTTTAAATATGTAACCCTCTATAATACCTTCATCTGGCGTTGTTAGTTTTAGTCTTGGATTAGCCAAATAGTTTTCTGATGCGTAATCTAAGGTATCCTGTATTCCTATACTGTAGTTAAACAAGATTGTATTAAGGCTATCGTCTGCTGGTGTAAGTGCAGCTGTTATAGTGAGTCTAGAATTATGTTCTGGGAGTTCTATCTCTCTGGGTTCTGTTTCGCACGCATTAAATACTAACAAAAGACTCAGAGCGGATATATAGTTTATTATATTTTTCATGTTAAAAGTATTTTTTTATTAAAAGCTGATTTGGTAACTAACAGAAGGAATGATAGGTAGTAGTGTTTTTTCAGTGATAATACTTTTTTCAGAGATGATATTTCCTGTATTATCTCTTACTATTTCTGTATCTAAACTAAGGTAAAAAGGATTTTTTCTATAGTATGAGTTATATACACCCAGAACCCAAGTCCTGGTATATTTCTTTTTCTTTTTTATAAAGGAGATACTCCAGTCTAGTCTATGACTTGCTGACATTCTAAAAGCATTCTTGTCGCCACCGTCCGATTGGTATCTTGCTGAATTGCCGAAACCAGTTTGAACCGAGTTAAAACTTGGATACTGATACTGAGGTAGGGTTACTGCATTTCCAGTTCCGTAAATCCAGTTTGCAGATAATTTTATATTTTCTTTTATATCATATGATAAAACAATAGAGGCATCGTGTCTTCGGTCATAACGAAAAGGAAATTTTTCTCCTTGATTTATATCCTCAAATTGTCTATTCGTCCAACTCAGTGTATAACCTATCCATCCTGTAAGTTTACCTTTTTTCTTTTGAAAAAATACCTCTGCACCATATGCTTCTCCTTCTCCCTGCGTCACTTTATCTTCCCAGTTCTGTAAGTTATCGGTAAGGAAGGTAGCACCTTCTCGATAAGAAAGCACATTGTCCATTTCTTTGTAATAACCCTCTATACTTAATTCATAATCCTTGAATTGTTTGGCAACACCTAGAGCAGCTTGCCAGCTTTGTTGTGGTCTTATTCTTGCTGTACTCGGTACCCAGAGGTCAGATGGTAGGCTTATGGCTTCAGTGGCAAGCAAGTTTATATATTGAGACATTGTATTGAATGAAGCCTTTAGCGATAAGGACTCATCTACAAGATATCGTAGTCCTATTCTAGGTTGTACCGAAGTGTAGAAATTATCTTGTACAGAAAGAGCAGATGCATGTATTCCTATGTTTGCTTTGAGCTTACCTAGTGTCATATCATCTTCTAGGTATACAGCATATTCGGTAGAGATTATATCATCTTCACTACTTTCTAGTTCTTCATTACTCCTACTTTGCGATACACCAGGAGTGTAGTTATGGTTGATTGCATTGACACCAAACTTCAGGTAATGATTAGGCATAGGGATATAATCAAAATCTATCTTCATTCCTATATCTTGAATGCCAGAAGTAAGTCGTGTTCCGAAAAAGTCTGGATTTTCTACATTGAGCTCTTGGAATTCGTTGATTGTATTTACAGCATATTTAGAATATGTCAAAGTCGTATTTGCAAAAAACTTATTGCTTATTTCATAATTCCATCGTAAAGCTGAAATTTGATTTCCCCAGTCCACAAGAGACTTTTCTTTTTGTCTAGGAGAGGTAAAGGTAGCGCCGAATTTATCTTGACCAAAATATCCGCTTAGATAGAGACGGTGCTTATCATTTATCTTATGTTGGATTTTAGCATTAAAGTCATAAAAGTACAAAGACGGTGTTGTTGTTCTATTCTCTTCTTGTTCGATAACGTTCTTTAAAATTAAGTCAGCATAGGTTCTTCTACCAGAAATAAGAATAGAGGTTTTGTCTTTGATAAGAGGTCCGCTTAGAGATAACTTAGAAGAGATCAGGCCTAAAGACAGATCCCCATGCCACTCTTGCAAATTTCCTTCCTTCATTCTTATATCTAGAACGGAAGATAGACGGCCACCGTATCGGGCAGGAAAACCACCTTTCGTAAGGGTGACAGATTTGATGGCGTCAGGGTTAAATACAGAAAAGATTCCTAGGGCATGTGCAGCATTGTATACTGGAACACCATCTAGAAGGATAAGATTTTGATCTTGACTTCCACCTCTTACATATATACCACTTGTTCCCTCTACCCCAGATTTCACACCGGGCAAGAGCTGCATAGATTTCATAAGATCTTGTTCACCTAGGATTACAGGAACTGACTTAAGTTGCTCTACCGGAAGGATAAACTGGCTCATCTGAGTCTGATACTGTATGTCTTCCATTCCGTCTACAGCAGTTATGACGATTTCTTCTAGCTTACTTTCATAAGAAAGATCTACAGACAAACTAATATCACCGGCATTCGTTAGATCTTTCTGAATAGCCTCATAACCTATGTAAGAAAACACGATAGATACATCACCCTCTGGTAGGGTTATACTAAAGAAACCATATTCGTTTGTAGTAGTTCCTGAGCCAGTTTTCTTATCTAATATGTTTACGCCTATGAGTGTTTCTGTCGTTTCTAGATCGCGCACATATCCACTTATAGTATGTCGTATAACTTGGTTTTTCTTCTGAGCAGCCTGCCAGTCCTTCAGAGAATAAATAATAACTTGATCATCCGCAATCTTATACTTTAACTCTACAGGTTCGAATAGTTTATTCAATAAGCTAGGTACTGAAATATTATCTTCATCTACAGCAATAACTTTGTCCTTAATGTCTTGAGGATTGTATAGAAACTCTAGTTGATACTTTCTCTCTAGTATATTGATAACTTCTTGGACGGTACCATTAGAAATTTGTAAGGATACCTTCTTTTTAGTAATATCATCGTTTCCGATTTGCCCCATTAGTGGGATATTGATACTTATTATAAAACTTATAATTATATATTTAATTAATTGCATGGCTTTGATTTTAATAAAAATTTATCATCATCTATTTTTTCACTTTCCATGGAATAGATGAGAGCTAGTTTAGAAAATACTGTCTCGATCGTCTCGTTATGAAAACCACCGCTGAATGTACAGTTTGCAAAATCAGAAACAGAAAACTCTAGATCCACCATATAATATTTCTCTAAGTCATATAAGACATCGGTCATGGACTGATCAATATACTTTAGCTTTTTAGTGGCCCAGAACATATTATTAGAATTGACATAATTAACAAGACCTAAGGCTCCTGCATCATCGATTTCCGCGATCATATCTCTAGTCAAGATTTCTTCTTGTCCATCACGCAGGTTATTTTCAACCTTTACTTTACCCTCTATCACTTGAACATAGGTCTTATCTGTATCTCCGGTGGATACTATAAACTGAGTTCCTAGTACAGTGACATCTACCTTGTCTGTTCCGACAACGAAGGGTTTTTCTGGATTGTGTGTAACTTCAAATAATGCCTTACCCATTAGTTGCAAATCCCTTTTCTTAGCGAAGTTTTTGTAATACTTCAGGGTACTGTTTTTTTCTAACCACACTACAGAGTTATCAGGTAAGATCACCTGTTGGTTATCATTTTCTGCTAATATCGTTTGGTAGTTATTTACAGTATCGTTAAAAAAGTATAATCCTCCAATAACGGCAAATAGTAAAAAACTTGCTGCTATTCTCAAGGCCCAAGTACTAAATAAATTAAGCTCTTGTTTACTTTCAGAAATTCTAGCAAAGACCTTCTTGTAAGCCTGGTCGACATCAAGCTTTCGATCTAGTTCTTTGTAAGATAATTTTTCTGAAGTATCCCATATCGCTTTTATTTCATTGTATCTAGTTAGGTGAGACGCGTCTGATGAAACCCATGTATTGAGAAGCTTCTGTTCATCTTCCGATATCTCTTTTTCTAGAGCTTTGAAAATTAATTCTGTAAAATTTGTCTTCATAGTAATATCCTGTTTCTACTATAAAGTCGACAATAAGCAGGTTACACCCTAGTGAGAAAAGTAATTTTTTTTAAAATATGTCTAATCGAGGTAAGATAGTATACAAGAATATAGCCTCCCTAAGTGTTTTAAGGGCTTTGGATAAGTGGTATTCGACGGTCTTAGGTGAAATATCTAGATGCTTAGCTATCTCTATATAAGTCATTTGCTCATAACGACTTAGCATGAATACCTGTTTTGTGCGATCAGGTAATTGATCTATATGACCTTGTAAATATTGAAGATTTTCTTTGCTGATAACCTCAGATTCAGGAGAGCTTGTTTCTATGGAGTGTATATCTATATCTTCTACTATTTCTAATTTAGCAGATCGTCTCTTTTCTTTTTTGATAATATCGTAGGAACGGAGAATAACGGCGCGCCTGAGATATGCACTAGGTTTTTCTATCGTTGCTTGCCTGTCCTTATTCCAGTAATCTACAAAGACATCTTGTACAAGCTCTTCGGCGAGACCTAGATTAGGGGCATAGTTGTTAGCTATGGAGACCAACCTAGGGTATTGTTCCTTAAAAAGTTTTTCAAAATCTATGCTCGCTTGCGTTCTCATTATCTTGTGTAAAAATATGTATTCCCTTTTACAAAAAACATTATTTATGAAAGATTAGATAGGTAAACACCATATTTAATGTCGTCTTGTCATTTTTTAGCCTATAAGTTAAATTTCGACGAGTGCGGCAATATTATGATCCGTAAGTTTCTGGATGTGTTGAGTAATTTTATCGATTGGCCAGTTCCACCATTTTATATGTAGTAATAGGTCAATATTTTCTTTTGAGAATCTTTTTTTGATTAGCTGAGCTGGATTCCCACCTACTATTGTATAAGGTTCTACATCTTTACTTACAAGAGCACCTGTTGCAATTATGCTACCATCACCTATAGATACACCAGGCATTATAGTTGCACCAGAACCTATCCAGACATCGTTTCCTACCCTAGTACCTCCTTTAGTAGGAAAAGTTTTCCCTTTCATGGCATCAGACCAGTCACCACCGAATATGGAAAAGGGATAACTACTTACAGCCTTGGTGAGATGATTTCCGCCATTCATAAAAAAACGTACACCCGATGCGATCATACAGAACTTTCCGATGATGAGTTTATCTCCAGTGAAATCAAAAAGATATTTGACATTCTTCTCGAAGTTTTCTACATTTTCAAAATCATCGTAGTAAGTATAATCTCCAACTTCTATGAGTGGATTTTTTATAATGTTTTTTAGAAAGCAGAGTTTATTATATCCAGGAAGAGGGTAGCTTATATTAGGATCAGGTATACTCATGTCAAAATAATTATTAGTTATAAATCAAGTCGTCAATGTTGATAACGAAGATATATTTTAAAAAAGATATACGTTAAACTTTTCCTAATCATCAGATAATAATAAAAAGAAGACAATTAGAATCGAAAAATGGTTTTACTTTTATAACGTTAATGGTAACACTACAAACATATCTAGGTTTTCTTAAAATAGAAGAAAAGAACTTCGCTAAGCGGATCAATTTTTTTGAGCGCAACCTCAATAGCATAGAACAGTTACCCATAACGGAGAAAACCGAACTAGAGCTTTATTATGTTCAGGCATTATTCGAAAGTGGTAAATACAGCCATGTACTTAGGTTTGTGGATGAGTTAATAGAGCGGATTATTATTAATAACCTAGTATTAGTTAAAGAGGTAGATTCTTATAGAAAACTGATCTTCCTAAAAGGCGCCAGTCAGTACAATACGGATAAGATAGACTCAGCAGAAAAGACAGCTCTAGAGCTTATTAGACTAGAACCTGACAATGTCAAGTATAGAAAATTATTAGAAAATTGCTTGTATAAAAGAGAGAATAAAAAAACGCTTAACCTTAAGGCTGTCTGCATGTTTCTCTATCTTCTGAGTGCCGCAATTATTGCTGTAAACTTACTTGTAGTAAATCATTTTTATTACCAATATAAAGAGTTGACAGAAGTTATCTGGAAAAGCTTATTCTTATCAGCTAGCATATTACTCGTATGGAGTTTTGCATCTACGTATCTTAAAATAAAGCAGAGAATAGATAGACACATAGAAGATAGAAAACCTAGTAATCTAAAATAAATTTCTATCCTTGTAAGAAGGGATTATGCATCTTTTCTTTCCCTATTGTTGTAGATGGACCATGGCCTGAATAAACAATGGTTTCATCAGCCAGAGACCAGAATTTCGTCTTTATACTAGCTATAAGTATATCAAAATTTCCACCAGGTAAGTCTGTTCTACCGATACTGTTCTGAAACAAAACATCACCAGCGATAAGTGTCTTGTGTTCTTCGTTATAGAAACTTATGCTAGCAGGAGAGTGGCCGGGCGTAAACAAAACCTTAAGCGTAGAGTTACCAAAAATATAATCTTCACCGTCTTTTAGATAAGAGCTGATTTCTGGAGAGGTTTTATAGGGGATATTATACATCTGACTTACCATGGTACCAGACTGGAGTACAGGAACTTCTCCCTCATGTGCGATAAGTTCTAGCGCATATTTTTCTGCTACATATTTGTTACCTAAGATATGATCTATATGGCAGTGCGTATTGAGCAGACCTAGAGGCGTTAGTTTATGATCAGCTATAAAATCAGAGAGCATTTTTTCTTCCTGATCATTATTACAACCTGGGTCTATGATCACACATTCCGAGCTATCATCATAGAGGACGTAGGTATTTTCTTGAAAATCATTAAACGTAAAGGCCTGTACTTTCATTTCTAAACTATTTTATTACCGTATCTATTATCGGCTTATTTTAAGCCTACAAAGAAAACAAAATCCCTAAAATTTCTTTTGAATCTAAATAAGAAAGATGATTTTCTAGATAGTTCACGTTTATTTTTAACCAAGAATTTAATTTTACGCCAACCTAAATTTAAAAGGAAAATCAAATTTCACAGCTACAGCTTTTCCGTCTTTTATAGCTGGAAAGAAACCAGCTTCACAAGCTTTTCTTACAGCTCGTAATACTTCCTGATCACATTCTGGACTTAGACTTTCCTTTACAATGCTATCTATAAGATTTCCTTTTTCGTCTATTGACAATTCTAATACAACTATTCCGGATATTCCTGCATTACGAGCGGTAACGGGGTATGTCACATTACTATAAAGGGATTTTAGAAAACCCTCTGAACCTAATGTAGAAACTGGATTTCTATCCAAGGAATCTTGGGAGTAGCTACCATTAGAAAAAGTGAGATAGCTAGTATTTTTCCAGCCGGTATCTTTTTCTAGATCCACAACAAAAGCCTTGGGAGAACAAGAGAGAATAAATAACACGATAAAGAAGAAGTAACAAAATGATTTCATAAAGAACTAAATTTTTAATGTCAATACCTATACTTATACCTGCATTACGACGTACATATTCTTAAATCAGATATCTTCACAAATATAAAGAGAATGATTATAAAAACCCCGAAATAGATAGCTCCGCAACTACCTTTTTAGCTAATAAATGAGCAAACTCGTAGCATAGAAATAATTTTTCTTCTATCTTATACCCCATATGTATAGAAGCCTCTTACAAATACTACTTTTCCTGTGTATTGGAACCATCGTTTATGGGCAAAGTATCAATACTAGATTTGGTAAAAACAGGGTACAGTACCATGATGATTTTAACAACTGGTATGAGTATGAGACAGAAAACTTTGTCGTATACTGGTATGGCAAGGGGAGGAATATAGCACATAGTGTCATCCAGATGTCAGAACTAGACCACGATGAGATACAACAAGTACTGGAACATAGAATCAATGATAAGATAGAGATTGTCGTATATCTAGACCTAACAGATCTGAAGCAATCTAATATCGGATACGAAGAGACATTTATCAACAATACCGGTAAAACGAAAATAGTAGGCAATAAGATGTTTGTTCATTTTAATGGAGATCATCATAATCTGAGAAGGCAGATAAGAGAGGGTATAACCTCTGTATACATTAATGCTATTCTTCTGGGATCTAACCTACAGGAAATAGTACAAAATGCGATCTTACTGGATCTCCCTGTTTGGTTCAGAGAGGGACTTGTTTCTTATATTGGTTCTTACTGGGACTATGAACTAGATGATGAGCTGAGAGATATCTTATATCAGAATGAAGACTACTATGATTTCGAAAAACTATCTAGAGATTATCCCAAAATAGCAGGTCATTCTTTGTGGTATTTCTTAGATGTACATTACGGACGATCCTCTATTGCTAATATTCTTTATTTGACAAGAATAAATAGAAACTTAGAAAGTAGTTTTCTATATGTGCTCAATAGAAAACTAGAAACCGTGGCAAAAGATTGGTCTACTTACTATGAGGCGAGGTATGACAAAGAAAAAGATAAGTTCGATGCCATAGGCGATCTAGAACTTATGAATATCAATAAGAAAAAGTACGCACCGGTAAGTCATATAAAACTTAATACCAAGGGTGATCAGCTGCTCTATGTTGTAAATGACATAGGTAAGTATCAGCTTTATATAAGAGATCTAAAAACAGGTCAACAGAAAAAACTTTTTAAGAGAGGAATAAAAAATGATTTTCAGGCAACGGACTTTAATTATCCAGCAATATGTTGGCACCCCAATAATAAAGAAGTGTCTATTGTATATGAAAAGAGGGACCTAATTTACATACGTAAAATAGAACTAGGAACAGGGGAATATATAGAACAAGAATTACCGGGAAATTTTCAACGGGTATATTCCTTGTCCTACTTAGATAAGAATAACTATATCATGTCAGGATCGATAGATGGTTATTCTGACTTACTTAACTATAATACCAAGACCAGAACGGTATCCAAAATTACAGATGACTTCTATGACGAACTCAGTGCAGAAGTAATTATGGAGGAAGGAAAAAAGGGCATATTGTTTTCTAGTAACAGAACGACTAACGATATGTCGTTTGCATACTTGGACACCATACTTCCACTAGCCAAATATGATATTTTTTATCTTGACTTATCGGGAGAGGAAAGAACGATAAGGAATATTTCTAATACGGCAGATCAGGATGAATTACAACCCCATTACATAGGAAATAATAAACTGGTGTTTTTACAAAACACCTCCGGTATGCTCAACAGTTATACGGCTAATTTTTCCAGTGACTTTGACGCACAGGCTATGACTAATCTGGACAGAAATATTATAAACCATCATGGTTACGGAGACCAGTATATATTTTCTACTTACCATGACGGTATGTACAAACTCATATATAAGGACAACTATAGTACACCCATATCTGGTGTAAATAAAACCTCTTTCTATATGGAACAACATCCATCAGAGAAAGTAGTGCCACTGATTATAGATCCGCCTAAGCAGGAGGAGCAAGAGGATGCTGGATGGAAGTTCCAGTCACAGTTTGAAGATCCTATTGATATAGAATCAGTAGATGAGAAAACAGATGTAAGTTTATTTAACCAGACGATCAGTAAATTCTTTGAGCCAACGATAGACAGTTCTAAGGTGGTAAAGTTTCTTTCTAATCGTGCGACAACCGCCAGAGAACGTTTTAGGATAGATGATGTAGTTACAAAACTGGACAATGAGGTTCTGTTTGAGGGTCTAGAAAGTTACGTAGGAGAGGGCCAAGATCCTAGATTTACACCCCTAGGTATTCTTATAAAAGGAAGGACGAAAGACCTGTTTGAAGATTATATAGTAGAAGGGGGAATGAGAATTCCTACGAGGTTTAATGGTACAGAATTTTTTGTAACACTAGATAATAACAAAAAGCTTGTAGATAGACAGTTTGCTCTGTATAGAAAATCTGTAACAGAAAACACTGTAGATGGTATTGTGAACCCTAATCAGATAAGGAATAGAATACTACTAGGGCAGTATAGATTGAAGTATCCTTTTGACATATATAGAAGTATACGTGCTACAAGTACATTAAGAATAGATAGACAGTATCTTCTCGCGTCAGATGCACCTACCTTACAAGCTCCTGAGGATAATGTACAGCGTATAGGTATTAAGTTAGAGTATGTCTATGACAATACGAGGGACGTTGGCCTTAACATTAAGAATGGAACAAGATATAAGATATATGGAGAAGCGATTAATAGGTTTGATCTGTCTGTTATGGATGGGTTTTCCTTTGATGTAAGTCAGGCTTATACTACTATTTTGGGAGTAGATGCAAGACATTATATAGGTTTTCTGAGACATGCTGTTCTGGCACTTAGGACTGCTGCAGCAACTTCTTTTGGTTCAGAAAGGATTCTGTATCAGATAGGAGGTGTTCAGAGCGATATCATAGGAGGCTATAATAATGCGATACCGGTTCCACAGAAGGAATTTGCCTATCAGGTTCTTGCGCCTAATCTTAGAGGATTTGATACGAATATCAGGAACGGGACAACATTCTGGTTAGGCAATGTAGAGGCGAGACTACCCATATTTAAGTTAATGGGCTGGGACAAGGTAAGATGGTCTTTTTTCAGGAATATGCAGATCGTAGGATTTTATGATGTGGGGATGGCATGGCACGGCAGTGGACCGTTTAGCGACGAAAACCCGCTCAATACAGTGCAGTTACAAAATCCCCCGGTTGTGCAAGTGAGCGTAGAATACTTTAGAGATCCACTTGTTATGTCTTACGGTACAGGTCTTAGAACGACGTTTTTTGGGTATTTTGTTCGTGTAGATTATGCATGGGGAATTGAGACTAGAGCCACACAGCCGTCTAAGTTACATGTAGGATTAGGAATGGATTTCTGATACTATAGTAGCTAAGTTTTTAGATAACTTGATCATCATAAAGAAATTAGCAGATTTACTCACCATTGGGCAAAAAAAAAAGATTTCAAATCATCACCTGAAATCTTTTTTTGTAATACATAAACACCCTTATATACAAGACCCCGTTTTTCGACCTTACCCCACAATTCCTTTGCTACAGATAGTATACAGGGTAGTTACAGATTATAGAGGGTATAAAAACAGTAAGATTATAGAATGTAATAATATATACCTACTGTAGCGGAGCCTAGTTTCTGATTATTTCTGGTATAATTCGATTTTTAAGCCTGCTTTCTTCTATCTTTGCTAGAGATGTCTTTATACAACGAAATTACCCAAGCGAAAAAAGACGGCAAGAAAAAATTTGCTGTACTCTTAGATCCAGACAAAGTAAGGCTAGGCCAGCTGGATAAGATATTGCAGTTATCGATAGATGCTAATGTGGACTACTTCTTTATAGGGGGAAGTCTTATTGTAAATGATATGCTGGACGAACTACTAAAGCTTATCAAGCAAAAGTGTAAAATTCCTACCATCCTATTTCCAGGAAACTCCATACAGCTAAGTTATAAAGCGGATGCTTTGTTATTTCTTTCTCTTATATCTGGCAGAAATGCAGAACTGCTTATCGGTAAGCACGTGATTACCGCTCCTTATCTGAAGTTAAGTCCACTAGAAATTATGTCTACTGGATATATGCTGATAGACGGAGGTGTGGATACAACGGTTACCTATATTAGTAACACGCGACCGATTCCAGCAGCGAAGGATGATATAGCCTTATGTACGGCAGTAGCTGGTCAGCTCCTAGGGATGAAGCTTATCTATATGGATGCGGGAAGTGGTGCAAAAAATCCGATCAGTAAAGATATGATAGAATCAGTAAGTGGCGCTATAGATATTCCCCTTATCATAGGTGGAGGTATAAGAACTCCAGAGAAGGCAGAGGAAAATGTCCAAGCAGGGGCAGATGTTATCGTAGTAGGAAATGCCATAGAGAAAGACCCAGAACTGATCATGGAAATGTCACTAGCGATACATGCTGCCAGTACTAAAGTCTAGAGCATGATCATTTCAAGACATACAAACCTATAGTGGCGAAAAAAAAGATAATAGTAGATAATACAGACTATATAGTCGGAAGAGTATTCCGATCGACAGGAAGCTGGTACGAAGTACTGCTAGATAATGGCGATATTATGCCCTGTAGAACCGTAGGGAAGTTGAGACTAAAAAATCTAAAAGTTACCAACCCTATTGCTGTCGGAGATTATGTCAAAATCAAAGAAGATGAACACGAAAAGACGGGTAGTATAATAGGAATCTGTGATCGTAAAAACTACGTTATAAGACAGTCGCCTAGAAAAAAACACTTTCTACATATCATCGCAAGTAATATAGATCAGGCAGTAGTTATTGCAACAGTAAGAGAACCGATGCTGAAGCAGGGTTTTATAGATCGTTTTTTGTTGATGACAGAGCCTTTCGATATACCTGTTCATATTGTTTTTAATAAGTCCGATGTCTACACGGAAGATGACCTTTCTACTTATGAATATCTTAAGGAAATATATGAAGAAATAGGATACGTGGTACATCTTGTATCAGCTACAGAACAAGTAGGTACAGATGCGTTACTAAAAATATTCTCTGAGAAAACGACTCTAGTCGGTGGGCAGAGTGGTGTAGGAAAATCTAGCCTTATAAATGCTATGATTCCCGATATGGATCTGCGTACAATGGAGATTTCTGATCACTCCGGCAAGGGACAACATACAACTACTTTTGCCGAGATGTATACCATAGCAAAAGACACACACATCATCGATACACCAGGGATAAAAACCCTGTCATTTAACTATCTAGAGATTACAGATGTTGCTCATAATTTCAGAGAATTTTTTAAGGTTTCTGATGCATGTAAATTTAGCAACTGCATGCACAGAAACGAACCTAAGTGTGCGGTAAAAGAAGGTATAGAAAACGGAACCATTAGTGAACTACGATACTTTAATTATATTCAGATATTAGAAGAAATAGAAGATCAGAATTACTGGGAGCTACATACCTAGGAATAGAAAAACTATTAGTTTTATAATGTGGGCGTGACCCATCGTACCTCTGGGTCGTTACGTCCGCCAGCTCGCTATTCGCTCGGCCTTTCCACTGCGTTACAAGTCTGCGACTGAGGTCGCACTAGCTACCATCACTCACGCGGCAGCGCTGCACTTCCTTGATTCGATGGTATAACTCCGTTTTTACAAAAGCAAAGTTTTTTATTCCGATATAAAAACCCTTGACTCACAATAGAAAATATTCTACATAAAGGAAGGT
>ENA-ORXM01000364-ORXM01000364.1-marine-metagenome-genome-assembly--contig:-NODE-364-length-84812-cov-4.978132_pt1 | contig 84812 bp, 56 predicted proteins | sample MGYA00237867_ERZ511480 | MGnify/ENA primary metagenome ERZ511480 (study PRJEB26309, sample SAMN06266103) | marine metagenome | isolation source: Algal blade | place: United Kingdom:Sidmouth, United...
TGCTCTGCGTTTGGATCTAAGATGTTTTTCAGTCTAGTGTCGTTGTACTTAATTAAATGAGCAGAAGCGTCTAATATTTTTTTAGAAGAACGATAATTTTGGTTGAGCATGATCATTCTAAGCTGATCCTGATATTTCTCTATGAAATCTTTTGTGTTTGATAAACGTGCGCCTTGAAATTCAAAGATGGATTGATCGTCATCACCAACTACAAAGATGTTTGGTTCTTCCCAAAAGGAAATCAACGCATCGATCAGATCGTATTGAGACCCATTCGTATCTTGAAACTCATCTACTAGTATATAATAAAATTGTTCCTGCTGTTCTTGTAACAGATCAGGATTGTTTTTGAAGGCATTCAATACCCAAATGATCATATCTTCAAAATCATATCGCTGGGCTTTTTTTAGTTTGTTAGCGTACACAGAAAATAGATCTGCTGCTGCATTAAGTTTCTGCATTTTGATCTTCTCTTTCAAGATCAAATGTTCTTTTACATCTCCTTTAGCAAAGTTTTTGTATTTCCTTTTGTAAATGAATTCTTCTCTTTCTGGCAATCCTTCTAAGTAAGAAGCCGTTGCTTTTTTAACTTCCTCAACAGACCAAGTTTCTGATTTCATCATTCTCAAAAAGGAACTGATCTTTTTCTCATTTATGTATGGGAGGTTGGATTGTTTTAGAATATTGTCTATCGGCAATTCATCGATCATAGCACGTACGATCTCGATGCGTTCTAGATCATCCAAAGGCTCTAGGTCTGATCTTCCAAAAAGATGAAAATGATCTTGTATGATCGTGTGACAATATGAATGAAAAGTGTGTATTCTCACCTGATTGGCACTACTGCCGATAAAAGATTTTAGTCGATCTCTCATGGCCGCTACCCCAGCTTCTGTATAAGTTAAGCAAAGTATGTTATGAGGTTGAGTATCTGTATTATAAAGGATGTAACCAATTCTTGCAGCTAGCAATTGTGTTTTGCCTGTCCCTGGACCAGCTAAGACCATGACAGGGCCTTCAGTATGTTCTACCGCTTCTTTTTGAGCTGGATTCAAGGCATTTAGTATACCAAGGAATTGGTTTTCCAGTTGTGCTTTTCTGCTTTTTGATTCTTGCATGAGGAAGATAATTGTGAGGACGAAGGTAATAAAAAGAGGACTAGGATTTCTAGGATGGGAAAGATTATAGGATGTTCTTAATCAGATAAACTGATAAGTTCAAAAAATTATAATTTAAAATTTATCAGATTACGTTCATCCTGTGAATCCTAGTTCAGACAAAAGAGGACTAGGATTTTTAGGATGGGAAAGATTTAAGTATGATTATGATCATTTCCTTTGACTTTAGTGATTCTGAAAAGAACTTAAATGTTGTAAGGTATAAGCCTTGAACGTTAAACTGCTTGACTCCTTAAAGTTTTTATTAGAAAATATTTGGAATGTCGATTTTTTTTTTACAATTACATTGCTAAAACATTCGGAAAACCCGAAAGCCTTTCTTGGACTGTACTTATTATTTTTTTATCGACACATTATGTGAGTAGTATTCCTACTCCCTAAAAACAATTTATATGGCTTATAGAATTTGCACTATAATCTTGCTGGCACTGCTATGTCCTACATTAAATGCCCAGCAATTTGGTTCAACAACAAATCGAGTTATTACAGATGATCTGTCTGAATGCTTCGATTCAGAATTTGAAAATATTCGTGATATAGATGGTGAAGATTCTTGCTTTGAACCTGATTTTACTTTTGGTGAAACCAATTGTTTCCAAAACACAAACTATAGATTTTATACATGTTTCGAGTTTGAACCATTTCAAGCAACATGTGCTCCTATAACTATAACATCGGTAGAATTTATCATAAGCGGTAGTTCCTCAGAAGGTTGTCACTTACCTCTTTCTTGGAGCATTGAAAATGCAGAAGGAGAGACTATACATTGGGGTGATGTTGGAGAAGGGACTGAAACAACAAGTGTTACTTTTTCTGATAATTTTTCTGAAGTATTTGAATATCAAGTGTGTATTTCCTATTGGTACTGTCCAGAATTAGAAATAGATTGTACGCATTGTATTGATGGTATTGAAAGAAAAGTGAATTATGAATGTGGTGGTACTGAGACATGTTGTACACCTAAAGAAATAAAAGTTATACCAGAAGGGCCAATTTTTGTGCAAGAGGGAGAAGTGCCGCCAGCATGTTTCAGTTGAAAACAATACTAGTGCAAAATTAGAATTGAATGAAATAATGATAGGAAGTGGCAATAATGAAACCTTCGTAGAACTTTCTGGAAAGCCTAATGAAATGATCGAAAATAGGAGTTTGCTTATTTTGGCTAATGAATCTGATCAACAAAATCAGGGTGAAGTCTTTGAAGAAATAATAATGGATGGAAATATCGTACCTGTTTGTGGGGTAATTGTTGTGAAGGCAATTGGAGAAGCAGGAGAAGTTTTTATTTCTTCTGATCTTGATCTCAATGAGACAAGCAATTATTCCTTCTTGATTGTAGATAATACAACTTTTCAAAATGGAATTACAGATGTGGATGAAAACAATGATGGTCAAGTGGATGAGGTGTATCTAGTGAAAGATGGGCTTGACCTTATTCAAAATGAATCACAAACGACAAATGAATATGCCAGTGATCTTGGATATTCGTCTTACATGGTACCACCAGATTTTGAAGGTACCCACACCTATAAAAATAAGTGTCTATGGATACCTTCAGATCCTTTTGGCCCAATGCCTTTGGTCACTCCAGGTGCACCCAATGCTAGGATTTATTGGGCAATTTCAGATCAAAGCACAGATGAAATACTTGAAATTAAAGAAGGAATTGGTCAAGATGCTTGGTTGCAATTAGATACATTTCCACCAGGAGATTATTGCATTGAGGTAATGACAGTCTACGGCAAGGATAGTCATCCAATGTTAGTAAAAAGCATTAAAAATACTTCAGAGGTTGAAGGAGGCATAGAAGGGAATGGAACTTGTAATTTTGTAACTGGTTGTATTTCCTTTAGAGTAGGACCATGTAATTTTGCAGACAAGGAATACCCATCTTATTATGTTTGCCCTGGTGAATGTATTACCATAGATGCGACACCTGATTGTGAACTTGATGTTGATGATTGTTTTGGTTGGGGAAATGAAATAGTAAATGACAACAACAATGAATATATTCTTGAAGTTTGTCCGAATGAGTCAGACGATTATCCATTCCATATAACTAATAGCGAAGGTGTTCTTATTAATACAGGAGAGATTAAAGTGGAGGTTATTGGGGATGAAGTGGAAAGTATAGATCATGTTTTAAATGATTATTTTGATATTGATATTTCAATGATTACCAAAATGGATGAAGATCTTAAAAATGAATTACTAGCTTTGATTTGTGATTCTAACACTCTAAAAGATCCTTGCACGAATTCTGCTTTAGAACCTACTAAAATTATTGATATTTTAAATACTATTGATAACTTATCTGACGATAATATTTCTTTAGAAGACTTTTACGAAGAACTTGGAAAAGAAGGTGACTTTATTGAAATTGTAGATTTTGATCAATGTCCTAAAATGGATTGTGTTTTAAATAAAGTCCTTGATTATGGATTGTGTGGTGAAATTTTGAACGAGTTTGAAGAGCTTGAAGGAAAGTTTACCTTAAGATATCAATATGATTACAATCAATCTCATCCACAATCTAGCGAACTAAATTATGGTGTCAACGGTGAATGGTCAGGAAGTATTAGTGATCTTGTTACAACAACACCTAAAGAAAATTGTGGTTATACTGATGAAACTGAAACAGAACTTGTTTGTAACCCATATTCTTTACAATTATATAATAAACATTTCTGCGATGTTCTAAATCCAATAAAAATGGCCTCATTTATGATTCATGAAACTATTCATTCTTTTTATCATAAATTAATTTTCGATGAGGCAGTTGCGGCGGGAATTGATCCAGCAAGTTTAACTTACAGAAGCTTTAGAGCAAGAGGAGAGTTATTTAGAAGGGCAGTGATTAAAAAATATGGTGATGATTCTATTACGAATCATCATAAACTCATGAATGAACATTTGGTGCCTAAGATTGCTGAAAATCTTTGGGCTTTGAATAATGAAACTGACCTTGCTAGAATTGATCATTACAAATACTTCGCTTATGATTTATTAAAGCCTTCGGATGAGGAATTAGTACTAGATGGCTATTTAACAAATGAAGAACTAATTGATTTAAAAACAAAATCTGAATCTGTAAATTCAAATATTGGTTGTGAATAATTATATCAAACTTAAGATTTTCATTTTAGTTTTATCTAGTACAATTTTTTTTTCAAGTTGTGTAACAGTTAAAAAAAATAAAAATAGATCTTGTAAACTTGGAATCAAGGAATTGATAATCTATGACTTAGAAAAAACGGACACTCTTGTATTAATTAATCAAAATTTGAATTTGTCAAAATTTGAAGGGTTTGCGAGTACAAAACCAGCTTTAAAGATAGTATATGAAAAATGTTATCAAAAAACTGTAGTACTCGAGTCAGCTTTTGATTTGGGTGCCAAGAGTAAATTAATTGATTATGAACCAAATGAATCAGAACTAAATGAAGGAATTAAATATTTTAGTTTTTCCCCAATGTTTAAATCTAAAGAAAAATTAATGTACTACATATTTGTTGAACAAAGAATTGAAGGGGAAAAAATGATTTATTTAGCAAAATTAAGAAAAAAGAAAAACAATTATTTTTTAGAAGAAATAGTTGACGGTAATATTTTTCATTAAGGATAGTTGGTTCGTACTTACTAAGTTCAATTGATGTTTAATTCGAATTATTATATTTCCTTTTTAATTATAAATTGGTTAAAATTTTATTCGAAATCCAAAAATCACAAATAATTTTTTATTATGAAGAATAAAATTATATTAGGAATATTTTTTTTAATATTCATTTCAGAGATAGGAATATCAAGAATAGCTATTGTCAATTCGATAAATTCTTCGTTCGGCCAATGCAACGGCACCATAACAGTCGAAGCCTCAGGAACAGCCGGTCCGTTCACCCTAGAAATTTCTGGTACTAACTCAACAGGTGAACCTTTTACTGATCTTATGGATCCAGATGAGCCCATAAACGGAGAACACACCTTCGAAGGTCTTTGCCCAGGAAATTATTTCATCAATTCCATAAATAATTTTGGTTGTCCTTTTTCTGTTAATGAGACAATTGATGGGGTATCCGTTCCAGTTATAATTTTAGAATGTGAAGAAATAACTCTAGGAGAGCCTCAGATTACAGACTCCGAGAGTTGTGAAAATGGTGGGGATGGGTCTATTAGATGGCTTGGAGGTGCTGGAGACTATGTGACTGGAGGTACAGGTCCGTATTCTATTGAATGGAGCAATGGAGAATCAAACCTTCCTAATATGAGTGGATTAGCACCTGGAGTATATACAGCAACAGTTACTGATTCTGAAGGTTGTATTGGAAATGGAAGTTTCGAAATATTGGGGATTGGAGATCCACAAGTAACACTAGTGGAAATTGAAGAAAGTTGTGAAGGTGAAGATAATGGATATATTGGTATTGCAGTTTCAAACAATGAAGATGTAGAGCTAATATTTGATTGGAGTAATGACTATTCACATACAGATATAAACATTAGTGAAATGTCAAATCTAGTAGCAGAAGAATATTGTGTTACAATTACTAATCCAGAGAATGAATGTACTACTGAACAATGCATCATAATTCCAGAAAAACCAAGTACTGGAGAATTTAAAATTATTTTAGAAGATTCAAAAGAGATAGTTTGCTTTGGTGAAAACGATGGATTTATAAATGTTTCTGTTTCAGGGGGAAACCCACCTTATACTGTGTTCTGGAGTAACGGCTCTGGTGGGCAGTCAATTTCAAACTTGTCTGCTGGAAATTATACAGTAACTGCTGTTGATGATTGTGGTAGAGAAATTTCGCAGGCGTATACAATAGAAGAATACGATGAGATAATAATAGATGGAATTATTGATGCAAGTTGTCCAGGTGATGGAGCCCTTGAAGTAATTGCAAGTGGAGGAACACCTCCATACACTTACAATTGGAATCATGGTAACTTAGAAGGAACTTACGTTGATGGTTTAAATAATGGAATTTATGGTGTTATTGTCACAGACGCCAATGGCTGCATAAAAACTCAAAGTTTTACTGTTAAGAATATTTCGGCCTATGTGATTGATGAAGATCCTCCTTGTGAGGGTTTTTCTGATGGTACGGTAACAATTAGAATTGATAATCCAGATGGTGATGAGGTTGAAATTTCCACACTAGGCTTAAGTTATGGATCAAGTACAGTCACAGAATTTGAAATTGTAACAAACAGTTTAATTGCTAACGAACCATTTGTTTTTGAAATAAATGTAAATAATGAGTGTTTGTTTTTAATGGATCCAGTTGTCTTGGAACCAGTTCCATTGACAGAGGAATTTGATAGTATTGATGAAGATGAAATGTTATGTTTTAATAAAGAACTTTGCAAAGGAGAAGAAATAGACCCGGATAATTTAAATTGGAGTTACGCTTTTGTTGACATGTTTAATGCAGACTGTAAAAGTAATTTTAATTGTAAATGTGAAGTGCCGTTAATATGTGATGGTATTGAAAGAGGAAAAAAAGAATTTCCAAAAACCAAAGTTAGAGGCATAGAGTATACCAGCTTCATTTATGCAGCTGAAGCTGCTGAATTATTACCAGCAAGTGGTGGAGGGCCTGATAATCCAGGTTATATTCATACGCTAACTACAGCAAAAAAATATAGAAAAATGAATGAATGTTCTAAGGTAAAGTTTTGTGAAGCTGATTTTACAATTCTTTCAGTAGAACATGAGGCTATATTATCCTATACAGGTCCAGCTGGGTTTGACTCAAATGGCTGCCAACAAATTTCTTGCTGGAATGGATATTGGAATGAAACTAAAAGTGTTTGCTATACAAATCCAGAGATATTGAATCTATATGGTATTCCACAAATTGATTTAACCGTTTGTAAACCTAAGCAATATGACATTGCACAACTAGTAGCTTGGCACGAACAAATTATTGAAGAATTTGAGGAATATTATAAAGATAATGGAACGGAGGAGGATCATGAATCCGGTCTTTATAAGTTAATAGATGGCATAATATCTGATCCAGATGCTACAGGCACACTTGGTTGGCAATGCGGATCAGTAACTTTTTGTGAGTCAGATTTTACAATTTTATATCAAGATATTGATGAAACTGATTGCGGTAGTTTTGCCATTAATGATTGTTTATCATCAGATATTGATTTAGATCAAATACAAGATCGGTGTTCTTTAATACCACATGGAGATAATCAATTTTCATATTTTTGCCCTAAAGAATGTGGAATGTGCCCTCTTGGAGGAACTCAATATTGTCTTGATTATGTTCATATAGAAAACGAATTTGATGGAACTTTTAATTTCAACGGTACACATAATCAATTTAATGTGAAAATAGATCAAGACGCTGAAGCAGATCAAATTTTAATTGGAATTTCAGATAATGTAAGAGGGAATGATGTTCATAATGATTTAATATATGAAAAAGACAATTCAATATACGTAGATGGCTCTTCAACTTTAACAAAAAAGTTTGCTCCAGAAGAAGCATTTGGTCTTATTTCACATTATGAAGATTTTGAAGAAGATGTGGATATTGTGGTAAGAAATGTCAATAGTAATGAGCTAAGTTTAGAATATTCTTATGATTTTAATTTATTATGGCAAGTAGGTTTTAATTCCAATCAAAATATAGAATTTATAGCTCATGAAAAATACAACACAAACTCATTAGTTATTATTGAAGCAGATAGTGATCTTCTTATTAATGGTTTTAATTATGAAATTAATGAGAAATCCATCTTGTTTTGCAAGTTCGACGAATATGGAACGTTGTTAAGTGTAAATACAATTCAGAGCTTACCACCAGATAGGCAATACAAAGTTAGTAGAAACCAAAATGGGCAAATCTTAATTGGGGCTTACTATTATAATAATCAGTTATCCATTAACGGAGATGCAATTCTTATGAATTTTGCTAATGGAATGGCAATTATCAAATATAATTTTTTAACTGATAACTTCTCAGTTAAAAAAGAATTCTATTGTAATGAATCTGCAGAATTAATTGATTTGGAAGTAAACAAAGATAATTCTGGATATTTTATTGCATTTTCAAATTGCATTTCTTTGAATGATGGAAATGGATTAATCTATAATACTCAAGTAGAAAGTTTTTTAATTTTAAGTTATGATAGTAATAGCAATTTGACTTGGATTGAAGAAATAGATAATTTAAATATCGATGACAAACATTTTGATGTACTTTCAATTGAAGAAGGAAAACTACTTTGTGGAATTACATTTATAGATGAACTTCAAATCCAAGAATACGCATTTATTTCAGAAGGAAAAGAAGATGTGTTGATTTTAGGTTTTAATCAAGAAGGGTCTGTTATTTATGGTGAATCATTCGGAAGTTCAGAGCGAGAGAATATTTCGGAAATTAGATATAGTCCAAGTAGCAATTTGGTAACTTTTGCAGGAGAATATAAGGGGTACGTACCAAATAGAAAATTAGGTCTTTTTAATTTTGTTCAAATGTTTGAGTTTGATACTTTTTCTCAAGCATACCAAACAAATCATGTAATTGATTGGAATGCAGCCCGAAATTCAAGTGTAGTTTCTCAGGTTGAGAACAAGGAATTCGAAAAAACAGCTATCAATTTAGAACCAAATCCCGCAAAAGATGAAGTAGTAGTAAGGTTAAGTAATTTTCATGAATGCAATCTAACTATTTTCAATTCTTCTGGACAATTGGTACAAGAAAACAGAATTTCAAATAAAATTTCTACTTTAAATGTATCTAGTCTAAACACTGGAGTTTATTTTTTGTATTTTAAAGTAGGGAATTCAATCTCTGTCAAGAAATTAGTAATTGTTCAGTAAATTTCAAAACTATTATGAAGTTCCAATTGTGCTTAATGCTATGTCTAGGGGTATTATTTTTTGCTGCTTGTAATAATTCAGTTCCAGAACCAAACACAAGTGAGCTACTTGAAACTTACTCACTAAATGAATCAGATATTACTCAATCAAATAGTAGAGATCATAATGATTTAATTCAACTTTCAAATAATGAAGTTGTAGTCCTAGCAGGTTTTCCAGATATTGAATTGATAAGCTTTCATGAAGGATTGGTAAGAAAGTGGGACAAGTTATTCGAAAGTGATGGACTAAATAATTCAAGAAAAATATTGGATGTTGGAGATGGTTTGGTTATAATTGGAACAAAAAGAAATCAGCAATTCAATACACCTGACTTACTCATTTTTAAAACCAATTACCAAGGCGAACTTATTTTTGAGTACGTCGAAGAGAATCAATTTTATTTTAACGGTGTTTCCATCTTGCAAAATTCGGATGATGAACTTGTATTCATTGCCCATAAAAAAAATTCAGAAAAAATGTTGGATACAAGCTTAGTTCTCGGCAAATTATCTAAAAGTGGAAAACTAGTATGGTCAAAGGAATATTCTTTGGAAGATAATATTATTGCCAAAGAAATCTTGGAAGGACCTGAAGGTGACTTTGTTGTTTTAACAGCTCATGACTTAACGCTTAATGAATACTCTCTTTTTAAATTTGATAGTGGTGGTGATTTTAAAGAAGAAATTCAAACTACAATTTCTTCGTTCTCTACTGCATTCAATGTAAACCATAATTCATATAATATTACCAATACTGAAGATGGCGGTTACCTTTTGGTATGCGATTTACCTTACGATCAAAATGGGCCCTATTTCGAATCAACTGTTGTTAAGCTAGATCAAGAATTCAAAATACAATGGGAGATAGAAACTCCTCATTTATCACCCTCTGGTGTGATCCAAACTAAGGACAGAGGCTTTTTATCTTATGGTGGCACTTCTTTTGATGGAGAAACGGGTTCCATTTATTTTATAAAACTTGATCAGCAAGGTGAAATTATTTGGGAAAGAGAATTTGAAATTAGTGGAGAGTATATTTCAGCAAGAAAGGTTATAGAGAGTCGTGAAGGCGAACTAATCGTTTTGGGGTCTTCAGTTTCCACCTTTGATTTTGTAATTTTTAAAACAGATTCAGAAGGAAGACCATTCTAGGAATGTTTCGCAGAAAAATTTTTCATATTAATGTAAATCTGAGTAAATCTCAAGATTTGATAATTTTAAGAATTCATACCTAAAAAATAAAAAAGAGGTTGTCTCTACTTTCGAGACATCCCCTTTACTCTTTAATATATTCCAATATATATAAACTAACTTAAGCGGTAAGCTTATGTTGATTTTCTACGCTAGCTACCTTGCTGTCCAAAGCTTTGAAAGTATAACCTTCCATAGCAAAGTGATTCAATACTCTTGGTAACACATTTTTCAATGTCGCCTCAGCTTTTAAACTATCGTGAAATACGATGATAGAACCACGCTTTGTTTTTGCGATCACATTTTTATAGCAATCTTCAGGATCTAATTTTTCATCAAAGTCTCCACTCAAAACATCCCACATTATTATCCTATAATGTCGTTGCAAGAACTGAATCTGCTTAGGTCTCAATTTGCCGTAAGGCGGTCTGAACAAAACAGAATCCATTAAGGAAGCAGTTCTTCTCACATTATGAAAATATTTAATGTTATCAGAAGCCCATCCATTTATGTGATCAAAAGTATGATGCCCAACCTCGTGGCCTTCCTCTTTTAGTCGAGCAAAAAGTGCTGGATTTTGTACGATGTTATTTCCTACGCAGAAAAAAGTGGCTTTTGCATTGTGCTTATCTAATTCATCAAGCACCCACGGAGTTACTTCAGGTACAGGACCATCATCGAAGGTCAAATAAATCACTTTATCAGTGGTTGGTATTCTCCAAGTAAAATTGGGAAATAAATTCTGGACGAATTGAGGTGTTTTAGTAATGTACATGTGTGATATGGTGGAATTATAATTTAAAAATCGGATTAATGGGGAAGTTTATCGTTTCTATTAACTTTGTCTTACTATAAGACGACGTTTAGCGTAAATTCGCTGCGTGGTTATTCAAAAAAATTAAATAAAAATTCATGCGGGTAAGATTTGCTCCAAGTCCAACAGGAGCCCTTCATATTGGAGGTGTAAGGACAGCACTATATAACTATCTTTTAGCCAAGAAAAATGGCGGGAAATTTTTACTCCGTGTGGAAGATACAGACCGGACCAGATTTGTCCCAGGAGCGGAGCAATACTTTTATGACGCGCTCAATTGGCTAGGTATCTCGCCTGATGAAGGACCACAACAAGGAGGTGACTATGGCCCTTATCGACAATCTGAGCGCAAGGATATGTATGCACAGTATGCTTACCAGTTGGTGGAGAGTGGTCACGCTTATTATGCATTTGATACCCCCAAGGAATTGGATGAGTGGCGAAATCGCTTGAAGGAGGAAGGCGTCCACACGGCGCGTTACGATCAAACGACAAGAATGTCCATGAAGAATAGCCTCACTTTTTCTAAAGAGGAAGTGAGCGCTTGGTTGGCTACAGATAAACCATTCGTCATCAGACTAAAAATACCAGAAAATGAAGAAGTTCTAATCAATGATCTTATCAGAGGAGAAGTCAGATTCAAGTCTGAAGAGTTAGATGACAAGGTCATGTTGAAGGCAGATGGTATGCCTACTTATCACATGGCAAATATAGTGGACGATCATTTGATGAAGATCACACATGTCATAAGAGGGGAGGAGTGGTTGTCTAGTACGGCCCATCATGTATACTTATATCGTTTCTTGAATTGGGAAAAGGAGATGCCTGCATTTGCACATCTGCCTTTGATCTTGAAACCGCAAGGCTCTGGAAAGTTAAGTAAGCGTGATGGTAAGAAGTTTGGGTTTCCGGTTTTTCCACTTTCGTGGAATGGCGACACAGAAGAAGATTCATTTACTGGGTTTAGAGAGGAAGGATACATACCAGAGGCACTGATAAATTTTTTGGCCTTTTTGGGATGGAATCCGGGAACAGAGCAAGAGATTTTTTCTATGGATGAATTGGTAAAAGCGTTTACTTTGGAAAGAGTCAATAAAGCAGGTGCACGATTTGACATAGATAAGATAAAATGGTTCAACCAACAATATTTACAAGAACAAACACCTGAGCAAATACTGTCCACGATCAAGCCATTAGCTGAAGCCAAAGGATGGAACAAGTCTGACGAATTCTTGCTCGGTGTAATAGATTTAATGAGGGAGCGTGTGCAATTTGCTCCAGATATAATAACAGACGGCTATTACTTCTTTGAAGATGTAAAGGAGTATGATGAGAAGATGATCAGAAAGAAATGGAAAGGTGAAGCACCAAAAGTACTCGAAGATTACGCAAGTATATTGTTGGAAATGAATAGCTTTAGTTCTGAAGGAATTGAAAGCAAAACGAAAGATTATTTAGAAAAAAATGAATTAAAGTTTGGAGACCTTTTTCCAATATTAAGAATTGCATTAACAGGCAATACCAAAGGGCCTTCTGTTTTTGAGATGATGAATTTACTTGGAAAAGAATCTGTTTTAGAAAGGATTTCAACAAGTGTTGGTAAGTTTAATATAGTAACGTGATAACATTTTTAAAAATATTTCATAAGTTTGTAAACGATGTCAAAGAAGAAAAGAGCAGACGATAAAAAGTCTAGTGAGAAAATTGAAAAGTTTGATATCAAGATTAATGAGTTTGGTGAGTTATCCTCCAGCTTACCGATCGAAGATCTGAACCATTTCTTAGATGAGAATTTAGAAGACAAGAAGCTAAAAAGTAGCATCTTGGAAGAAGAGTAGTTTGCATACAATGTAATTGTATTGTTAAGTAAACTTTCAGTTACGAGTTTCGTAATATTGCATTGTTGAATTAGTTTGAAAGAAATTTCAAAAGCATTTAGCACACTATTTTGAGGCCTCATAAGAAAAAGACATGCTGGGCAGCAGTTTATAAATTCGAAGCGTTATCCTTCGAATGAATGTCACAAATTTCGATACTATCTTTCGATAGGAGACTTCATAAAATAAGATTTTTTGTTGAAAATTGAGCATATCCAACTATACTAATTAATAGCCAGAAAAGACTGACTAAACCGAAATAGATATCTTTTAATGTCATAGATACGCATTGAAAAGATATAATATATGTGATTAATAAATTACCTTGCGTTTTTGATTGACGCCTTTGTGTAGAGTGTTGTTTTTTTTTTCACGCAAAGGAATACCTGTAATGAACTGAAAGACATTGGTTTAATAAGACCGAAACCTTAATTTTAAAACTTATACTTAAAATTTTGATTAGTATGAGATACCGATTACACTCATCTAGAACTTTACTGCCGATCGTAGTAATGTTTTTTCTATTTATGTACTCCGTACAAGCGCAATTTGAGCCTTGTCCCCCTGGATCACCCGCCTGTTCTAACTGTTTTGAATTAGACATGTTGGATGAGCCAGTTGTTCTTGTAGATATGAATTGCGATGTTTCCGCTGGGATAGCAATTGATTTAACACCTAACTTGGTCAATCCTGGTGAAAATTATCCATTATGGATGGTTCGTCCAGGTACTCTTGCAGACATAGAAGGTTGCAATATCACTGATGTAGGAATTGTTGGAGTAACTGACAATATAAGTGGAGCAGCAATTCCAGTATCTGCTAGTTTCATGATCACGTTGACAGATCCTATGACTACTGGACCATTAAATTCTAATGGTGCAAGAGAGCTAAGAGTCTTGGCTTCTATCCGAACGGATTGCGGAAGATGTACAGAGATACCTTATCTCCTTTTGATCAGAGATGGTGATTTACCAACTTTCGTAAATTGCCCAGCAAATATTACTATCTCTTGCGCTGATGCTGTTCCTCCCGTCCCTGTTGTGGATGTAGAAGACAACTGCTTTGATAATGCTACTGCTAGCTATCAAGGTCAAACTGGAACTGCTGACCAATGCAATGGTGGTCAGTTTACAAGAACTTGGTCTTTTACTGATTTCAGTAACATACCAGAAATTTGTACACAAATAATAACAGTCACTCCTGACAATCAACCACCAACAATTTCTACAGGAAATAATTTCCTTGGAGATCTTGGTGATTTTTGTAGTACTGCAAATGTATTTCCAACGTATGGTGGGGTACAAGGAATAGAGATAGGAGAGAATGTAGATATAGCAGATTGTACTCCTGACGCCGTTATGGGATTCTCGATGGTAGATACTCAAACTGGTGGTACAGGTTGCCCAATAAATTATCTAAGAACTTATACTATAACAGATGCTTGTGATAATTCACTTGTATTGACTTCAACATTTAGAGTTAATGATGTTGATCCTCCAGTTATTACAGCTCAACCTGCAAATCAAACTGATAATTGCAATTCTTCAACTGGCACAGCAACTGCTTTTGCCAATTGGATTGCGAATGCTGGTGGTGCGACAGCCTCTGATGCTTGTGGTGGCGGGTTGACAACTACAGTAAGTCCTAATCCTGGTACATTGCCAGCTTGTCCAAATGGAGATTATACTTTCACATTCACATTCACAGATGAATGTGGAAATTCTGTAACTACCAATCCTGCGACTTATACAATAAACGATTCTACTGCTCCTTCAGTTAGTGGTGGAGCACCAATGGTCGTTCCTTGTACTGTCAATTTTCAAAATATGCTTTCCACTTGGTTAGCAGATGGTGGTGGTACAACAGGTATGGATGCTTGTTCAGGGCCTCCAACATTATCATATCAAGTAAATGGTATGACAATGACGGCTGCTGAAATACAAGCACTATTAATTGCCGATGTAAATGATGCAAATTGTGCGGATGGCGTTGTTGCTGTCGGTCACCCAGGTGGAATGGTAGACGATGTGCTAGGTGCTGTAGAAGTAACTTTTGTCTATACAGACCTTTGTAATAATCTTCCATCAGCATCACAACAAATTAAATTTATTGTCACCGATAGTGGTGTACCTATGATAGTATCTCCAGCTCAAGATGCAGGAGACAATTGTTCTAATGGTAATGCTAGTGCTACCTTAACCAATTGGTTGGTTGCAGCTGGAAATGCTGTGGCAACAGATGATTGTGGTGGTACCATAACATGGTGTGCAACTCCTTCAAACGGACCACTTGCTGGTACTCAAATAGTAACCAATAGTATGGTTACCTATGGCGGAGATATACAAGACATACTAATGACTCCAACACCTGGTTGTGGAACTGGAACAGTTACAGTTGATTTTATAGCTAAAGATGCCTGTGGAAATGTTTCTACAACATCGACTACTGCAACATTCAGTTTGAATGATAATGTAGGGCCGGCGATCACTAGTTTCCCAGAAACGTATACGGTTGATTGTGCTACCGCTAATCCTGGACAGGCATTGTCTGATTGGTTGGCTACAGTAGGAAATAATCCAGATACACCTGGACCTGGTGGAATGATAGACGATGATTGTAGTACAGAATCGATCTTTTATTTTTTGACTGGTGATTTTAATCCATTTACAGATGGTGATCCTAGTAATGCTCCCGGTGTTAATTCTGTATCTCTAGCAGATCTTTCTAATGGATGTGGACCTACTGGTTCTTTATCAGTGGATTGGTTCTTCTATGATGCATGCGGAAATTATACAACTTCAGGACCTATTGGTTTCTCAGTAATTGATAATACACCTCCTTCATTAAATAGTCCAGCGATGGATATTACAATGGAATGTGATGGAAACGGAAATACAGGAGGAATTACAAATTGGTTAAATAACAATGGTGGTGCAACCGCTTCTGATCTTTGTGGTCCTGTAGTATGGACAAACAATTTCACAAGTTTAGTTGGCGCTTGCTCAAATACAGGTAATGCTTTTGTAACATTTACTGCAGCTGATGAATGTGGAAACACCGTTTCTTCAACTGCTCAAGTAATTGTTGAAGACACACAAGGGCCATTCTTTACAACGCCGGCTTCAAACATGCAAGTGGATTGTACTAACGGTACAGCTGCTCAAGATCTTGCAGCTTGGTTATCAAACAATACAGATGCTAATGCTACTAATGGTGGAGCCATTGCTACAGACAATTGTTCTGGCTCAGGTTCTGTTGTTGGAAGTTATGTATATTTCCTTAGCGGTGGATACAATGCTGATGGAGATGATAACCCATTTAATGATCCAGGAGTAAATAGCGTAGATATTTCGGATGTATTGATTGATGGACAATGTAATAATGGAAATGTATTAAGTGTAGACTACTATGCGATAGATGCATGTGGAAATGTAGGTGGACCGAGTACTGGTACTTTCTCAGTATTTGATGATACACCTCCAACAATAACACAGCAACCTTCTCCATTACAAGTAAATTGTAATTTAGATGCTGCCCAGATTAATCAAGCCTATAATGATTGGCTTGCAAATAATGGTGGGGCTGCAGCTTTTGATGGTTGTAGTGGTGTAACATGGACCGCTAATCCTGAAGCTGAAACTGCAGGTAGCTGTGGTGGAAAAAGACAAAGATTTGTTACTTGGACAGCAATGGATGATTGCGGCAATTCAGTAACTACTGATAGGGTCTTATTTGAAGTTGTGGATTTTACTCCTCCTTCAATTCCAGGTGCAACTTCAATTACTGAAGAGTGTGGTCCTGGTGGTAATTTTGGTACTTTCGGTCAGCCAATTGGATCTGACCAAGCAGGCCTGCAAGATTGGATTGATAGAAATGGATATATGGATCCTGCTTTAATTTCAGATAATTGTAGTGAGCCAGTTTACTTCCAGTTCAGCTGGACAGATAGCAATGGTAATATGGGAGGATCTCAAACGACTCCATTTTATCCTACCATCGATGCATCTAATTGCAACTGGGCAGTAACCGTTACTTACAGTGTTTTTGATCAGTGTAATAGAGAAGCAACTTCTCAGGCATCATTTACAATATTTGATAATGTGCCTCCAGCTTTTGCTTCAGCAATGCTTCCTGATTTTAATGTAAATGCAAATCAGCCTCCAGCATGTGACTTTGATGTAACAAATGTTCCGTTACCAAATGTTTCGGATAACTGTACAGGCTCTGGTTCTTTAATTATAACATTCTTCGATTCAGCTCCGGTATTTGTTCCGTGTGATCCAGTGACTCACGTGTTTCAACGGATCACAAGAACTTGGACCGTACAAGATGGTTGTGGATTATCAGCGACGATGAATCAAAATATTGGAGTGACTGATTTCAATCCGCCAAGAGTTTCATTTCCAGCAAATGCTACAGTAGATTGTTCAGTAGATTTTTCTGAACCTGCTAATACTGGCGGCGGCATTTTAGCTTTATCTGATGGAGCTCCTGTCAACAATGGGACAAGAAATGCAGATTGTAATGACGTAAGTATAACATGGGTAGACGGTCCTTTAGATTGTACTAACGGCTCTGGAACTTTCACAAGAATATGGTCTGTCTCAGACGCTTGTGGAAATGCAGTTCCCGATTATACACAATTTATAACAGTTACAGACTTCACACCTCCAACAATAGATATAGTTGCAGATGATGTGGATTGGAACTGTGGCGGAGATGGAACTTTCTGTGGATTCACAGATGATCCGAACTTCGCTTTCGATTGTTGGATTGAAACTATTGCATATTATGCAGCTGCTTCAGACAACTGTTCAGGAATTGTCAACTTACCAGTTGGAACACAAGGAACATATGGAAATGGTACAGGTTCTGGTTCTGTGATCTTCTATACAGATCCAGTAACAGGAAACTTGTTACCTACCTCATGGTGCGCATGGATGGCACCAATGCAGCCTGACTTTAATGGTAACTTAGTACCTACTTATGCACCATTTACGCAGCCGGCATTTTTACCTCTAAACAATTTCTGTCCAGCAAGATCAGCTGCAAGAGTAGATTTTGTCGTGAAAGATGATTGTGGAAATACAAACGTTTCTACAGCAACTTGGACAATTACTGATGATGAACCACCAGTACTTACCAATTGCCCAGAGGATGTAACAATAACTACTTCAAGTAATGGAACTGGAGATTGCTCAGCAGAGCTGACTTTCACACCGCCGTTTGCTTTTGATAATTGTGGAATTGATCAATCACCTTGTGGGCCTATCGGCTTTACAGTTTCTGGAGGTGGTCAAACAAATGGTTTTGCAGATTTTACTGGAGCCATTGACCCTAATGTGGTAATAAATCCATTGACTATAAACTTTAGCATTCCTGGTCCTCCAACATTGGCTACAAGCCCCGTGACTTTGAATTTAAATTTTGTTAACCTCGATGGTGAATTTATAAATACTGGACATACTGAATTCTTCTTCGTAATAGGAGATGATGGTACAACAATACTTGGACAAACTGCTCCAACAGCAACTCAATGTGGTGATCTACCAAATCAAACTTATACTATTCCTGCAGCGACATTTAACCAATGGGCGCTTGACGGAATCGTTAGTATCACATTGCAACCAAATAATCCTGGAGTAGGATTTGAAAATTTAGCAATTAATAATACTTGTGGTGGTACATCAGTTCAACCTTCATTGGATTACAACTGTTCAACGCCTCCAGGTGGAAATATGCTTACTTACACTGTTGATTATGATTGTGACGGTGTTCCAGATGTTGGACCATCACCTGTATCATACCCTACGATCACTGAAACATTCTTTGGTCCTTCAACAGGATCAGGTTCTGTGATGACAGGATCGGGTTCATTGACAGGAACTTCATGTGTTACGTTTACAGCAACAGATTGTGAAGGCAATACTACACTTTGTAGCTTTAATATAACTGTAGCTGATGATGAGCCACCTTCAATTGTGTCTTGTCCAACATTGCCTACAACATTAAGTACACCAGATTGTGAAGCGGTATGCATTGACTTGCCGAGACCTTCGGATGTAATGGATAATTGCCAAGTAATGAACTTCAATCAAGAAGTGCCATTTAACTCAATGACATTTACTGCACATCCTAACATTACAGGATTTATATTAGATACAACAACCGTCAACTTTAATTTAGGTGCATCGCCACCTCCTTCAAGTGCGGCAACAGTGACAATAGAATTTAAAGGGGATATTGATAATCTTGTTCCAACTTCGACTACTCCGGTAGCAGCTGGACCACAAGAATTAATGGAAGTATTCTTAGGGACCAACTTTATAGGAATGACAAATCCTGGTCCTTATTGTTCTCCTAACTTTACAACAATTGGATCTTATACCATTCCATTGTCAACATTAATGGCATATTATAATACTACAGGAACAATTGACTTGACTGTAGCTCCTATATATGAGATGTTAGATGGTTTTGGAAATGACGGAGATGCTAACAATGATGACTTTGGTATTAATCCTTGTGTTGCTCCAGGTACATTTGCAGATGATGTTTCTGTAACTAATGTTACTGACAATGGTGCAACAATGATGAGAGTTACTATTGACTTTGAAGCTTCTGCATTCTCTTACTGCATAGATACACAGTTCGATCAATTTGATATGGTGAATGTACCTTATCCAGCTGATGGTTCTACTCCGGAGATCTGTTTACCTCCAGGTATGAACACAGTGAAGATCAAAGCAATGGATGCAGCTGGAAATATTGATTCAACATCTTGTGTGAACTCAATTCTTGTAACGGCTCCTTCTTTAGGATCTGCTGCAATAACGGCAAACATGACAAGCTTTAACTGCCCTGGTGATCTAGTGATCTTAGATGAGACATCTGGTTACACAGGTTCTGGAAATGCAATGTGGAACTGGTACCAAGATAATGCTCCTGCGGGTCAAGGTCCGGAAGATTTATTAATAGGTACAACAGCTACTCCACAAATTGCTTTCCCAGCAGTAAGTGGAACAAATGATTACTATGTAGTAATTACCGATAACTTATGTGTGTCTGATCCGTCAGCACCAGTTACTATTACAACTTTACAAACAGCAGTTAACCCTGTTGTCTTTGCAAGTCCTAATCCGATCTGCGAAGGTGAATCGTTTGGATTGTTTATTTCTAATCCACAATCTACTTGGGTTGATTATGCGTGGACAGGACCTAATGGTTATACTTCTAACTTGGCACAACCACCAGCAATTACAAATGCTAATTCATTATTTAGCACAGGTAATTATGAGCTTTGTGTTACTGATATTAATGGATGTACCGTATGTGGATCTGTATTTGTGAGTGTTGGTGCTCAATCTGAAACGCCAACCATCGTGAGTAACTCACCAATTTGTGATGGTGATCCAATCATACTAAGTACAAGTACTGTATGTGATTCTTACACATGGATCGGACCAGCAGGATCTAGCCCTGGAACTTTAACGAATCCATTATTAAATACTTTAATTGGTACAACAACTATCCCAGCTGGTGACGCAGCATACTTACAAGGTATGTGGTCAGTTATTTGTCAAAACAGTGCAGGTTGTTCTGCACAATCAGCACCGATAAATGTTGTAATCAGTCCACCAATAGCAGTTGCAGCTTCTGCTTCTCCAAGCCCAGCTTGTGCAGGAGACGATATTATGCTAAGTGCTAGTACGACTGCAGGTGCAATTGGCTTCTCATGGACAGGACCAAATGGTTTTGCTTCAGGAGCACAGAATCCTGTAATAGGCAATGCTAGCTCAGATGATGAAGGCAACTACGTAGTAGTGGTTACTGATGGTAATGGATGTACTGGGACTGGATCTGTAAATATCACAGTTGGTGATGGTGTTTCAATCACTGCTATAAGCTATGATCCTGGACCTGGAGAATGTGTTGATGGTTCTAGTGACCTACAATTCATGGTTTCTGAATTCCCAGTTGACCCAGGATGCTATACTTACCAATGGACTGGACCAAATGGTTTTACATCTATAACACAGAACTCTATTATACCGAATGTAACTTCAGCGGCAAGTGGATCATATATTTTGACCATCTTCGATTGTGATGGTTGTGCTTCTGCACCATTTGAGGTTATAGTAGATCTTGATGATCAACCTGCAACCCCATTGTTGAATGTTGATAACAGACAGGTTTGTGAAGGTGATGCCTTTACACTTACAGCGACTGTAGGTACAACAAGTGGTATTGCTGTTTATACATGGACAACACCAACAGGCTCTTTGAATACTAATACACCGACATTAACTATTGATCCTGCTAGTTTGACTCAGGGGGGAGAATATTCAGTGGTATGTTCAGTAGGTGGTTGTGTTTCAAATAGCTCAGATCCAGTGGTTGTAACAGTTACATCACAACCAGACCAGCCAGTAGTCTCAGGACCAGCGGTTGTATGTGAAGGTGGTGCACTTGAATTATTAACAGACTTTGTAATGGGAGCTACTTACGAGTGGTCAGGACCTGGATTTACTTCTAGTGTTCAAAACCCAGTGATCTTCCCAGTGAATATAACTAACGCAGGCGCATATACAGTTATAGTATCTGTAAACGGATGTGAATCTGAAATCTCAGATCCATTATTAGTAACTGTTTCTGAAGGTCTAGATGCGCCTACAATTTTGAGTGATGGACCTACATGTATTGATGATCCTAATGGAGCGTTAGAATTGTGTGTGGCTGCGCCAACGGCAGGAGCAACTTACGAATGGTTCTCAGTAGAAAACGGAGTTTCGATAGGAACTTCCGGAATAACTCCATGTTTTACAATTACTGACTTTAGTGATTATGGACCAGGAGAATGGAACTTCACAGTCATATGTGATCTGAATGGTTGTCCTTCATCTGAATCTGTACCAATTACCGTTACTTTCGATCAAATACCTGCTGGAATAAATGCTGATGCAGGACCAGACGTTGCCATCTGTGATGTTGATAATGCTAATTTAGCAGCAACTCAACCTACAGTAGGTATTGGTACTTGGTCACAAGTTGGTGGAGCGCCGGCTTCAATTTCTAACGCTACCTCTCCAACGACTTCAGTAACCGGATTGACAGAAGGAACTTATATCTTCAGATGGACCTTATCAAATGGTGCATGTGCAGATTACTCTTCTGATGATATGATTTTGGTTGTTAACTCAAGCGATTGTGATGCATTTGCAGGAGGACCTTATGAGGTATGTGAGAATACTGAAACGAACTTAGCTGCAGAAGCCGCTTGTACTGGTAGTACAGGTATGTGGACACAGTCATCAACTCAAGCTGCAGCAGGTGTTGTAATTGTAGATCCTTCAGATCCTAATACGCTAGTAACTGGATTAGAAACTGGAAATACTTATACAGTTACATGGTGTTTAAGCAACGAGGGATGTGGAGAGTATTCTTGTTCAGATGCATTGATCACGGTTAGTGATAATAACAATACGCCTTTCGCAGGACCAAATCAAACATTATGTGGAGAGGAAATCTTTATTGATGCTGCTGATCCAGGTGATTGTATAGGAACTTGGTCATCTGATGATCCAAACGTGACATTCGCTAATGCGAATAATCCATCTACAGTAGTATTTGGTTTGTCACCAGGAGACAATACATTGATCTGGTCGCTTTCATGTGGTTCTTGTCCTTCATCTTCTGATGAAGTTATCATCACATTCGAATCAGCTCCAGAAGCAAACAACGATTCAGAATTGATAGACTTTGCTAGTGCGATCACTAGTACAGTTGTTGATAACGATGTACTACCTTCTGGTGGTTACACAGTTACAGTTATTGATGAACCAGACAACGGTACAGTAGAAATGAATCCAGATGGTACTTATACTTATACCTCTGATGTTACACAGTTTGCATCAACAGATCAGTTCACTTACCAATTGTGTAGTAACTCCTGTCCTGATGTTTGTGTGACTGCAATTGTTGCCATTGGAATTGATATTGGAGATGAATGTATCCCTCCAACCATCTTTACTCCTAACGGTGATAATACGAACGATGCATTCGTTATACCTTGTTTGTACGAATTGTCTAAGTACCCAGATAACGAAGTTGTAATATTCAACCAGTGGGGTGATGAGGTTTACAGAAGTCAACCTTACATGAATGATTGGATGGGAACTTATAATGGCGAAGACTTACCGGTAGGTACATACTTCTACATTATTTACTTGAATGATGGTAGTGATCCAATTTCTGGATTCTTAGTACTTGAAAGATAGAATTGATCAGAGCATGAGGGTGTTTTCGGCCCTCATGCTTTTATTCATAAAATTTTAAACCGAAAATTTCTTTAAAATGAAGAATATATTAATATCGCTTTTCTTTGTATTTGGTTTTACATTAGTACTTAATGCGCAGCAAGAGCACCAGTATACACAATGGATGTATAACAAATTAGGTTATAATCCTGCTTACGCAGGCTCTAGTTTCAATCCTTGTATTACAGGTCTATATAGAAACCAATGGTTAGGTCTTGAAGGGGCTCCACAGACGCAGGCATTGTCTTTTGATATGCCTTTATCTAATGATAGAGTTGGAATTGGTATTAACCTCTACAGAAATAGTATTGGAATTACTGACTTGATCTCTCTTGATGGCGCATATGCTTATAGGTTTCAATTAGGAAACGGCTACTTAGGTTTAGGAGTTCAAGCTTCATTGAGATATTGGAGCCAAGATTATTCTGACCCTAGACTTAGTTCTACTGTTCCTATAGCGCAAGATGTTGCTATTCAAGATGGTGAAGTAAATAAATACGTGCCTGACTTTGGTGCGGGGCTTTATTATAGTACAGAAAGATTCTATTTTGGAGTATCTATGCCTAGATTCTTGAATAACAAAATAGATTTTGATGATACAGATTTTGAAATAAGTACTGAAACTCAGCATGGTTTCTTGATGGCTGGTTACAAAATTAAGCTTAAAGAAAACTTAGACTTGTTGCCACAGTTGTTAATGAAGTACGCTGCAAATGCACCCTTTGATGTTGATTTGAACGTAAGTTTGCTTATACAAGATAAATACTCAGCTGGTGTAAGTTATAGACTAGGTGGATCAGAAACCGATAGTGTTGGAGAATCAATTGACGTACTACTTGGAGCTCAGTTTACTAATAATGTTTTTGCAGGGGTATCTTGGGATTTCACGTTATCTGAAATAAAAGACTTTAATGACGGAACACTCGAAATTGTATTGAGATACTGTTTCGAACAATCAGAAGGAGATGAATTCCAAAATCCAAGGTTCTTCTAAAGAGAAAGACCTAAGATTATCTACTATAAACCATTACGATTTATGAAAAACTGTATATATACAATCCTTGCATTAGGTTTGGTATTTGTTTTGAATCAAAGCCTCTTTGCACAAGATGCTCCAAACATAGTAACTGGGAATTACCAAAATGTTAAGTTAGAAAATACCGCTAATATTAATACGGAGTTCTTAGAATTTTCACCAACATACTATCAAAATGGAATCGTTTTCATATCTGCCAGACATGTAAATGGTCCTAAAGATCTTAAAATAGGAGAAACTTTTTTCGAATTGCTCTTCGCAGAAGTTGATGGCAATGGAATGCCTATTGAAGCTGAAGACTTTTCAGTTCACATGAATACACGGGTACATGAAGGACCTGTGACCTTCAGTAGAGGTGATGATATAATCTACTTCACTCGAAATAATCTAAAAAATAACGCGACAAAAGCTGATTCTGAAGGCTTGATTCGTATGCAAGTCTATGAAGCAAAAAGGGGTTATTTCGATTGGGAAAAACCTACTCTTTTGCCATTTAATAGTAAGGAATATGATGTCATGCATCCTACGCTTTCTCCAGATGGTACTAAGCTATACTTTACTTCTAATATGCCTGGTTCTAAGGGAGGAACAGATATTTGGATGGTAACCAAAAGTGATGATTTGTGGGGAACTCCTGTCAACTGTGGTCCAGAGATAAATACGGGTAAGAATGAAGCTTTTCCTTTTATACATGAAAGCGGAACTTTGTTTTTTGCTTCCGAAGGCCTACCAGGTTCAGGAGGTTACGATATTTTTAAGGCTCAAATGGCTGGAGCGAAAGTAAAGGGAAAAGTTGAAAATTTAGGCAAACCATTTAACACACCAGCTGATGATTTAGGATTAATTCTAAATTCTGAAGGTGATAGAGGTTACTTTACTTCTGCGAGACAAGGAGGAGCCGGAAAGGATGATATCTATAAATTTGACGGTTTTATTGCTGAACCTTCTATGCTAAGTTCTCTTGTAAGAGTCTATGATGCTAAGACTGGTGACAGAATAGAAGGAGCAGAAGTAAGAGTATTTGAAAGAACTTCAGATGGATTAGTTTCTGGTGGAGAACTTTATGATGCTGTTCTAATGCCTTCAAAGCCTGGCTCTTCAGAGTTGGTGCTTAAATTAATTAGGAAAAACGCAGATGAATTAGGTGCACCAGATTTGGTCACTAATGCAGAAGGAGAATCTCCTTATGACATGCAAGTAGGGAAGCAATACATATTTTTAGTTTCTAAAGATGGCTATCTAAATAAGGAACTTATTTATTCAACTTTCGGGAAAACAGGGGAGATCATCGTAGAAGTACCTTTAGAAAAATATAGTTGCATAAACTTAGCTGGAGATGTAAAATCAAATGGAGGTACTCCATTGGCTAATGCAAAAGTAAAGATGATTAGTAGCTGTGGTTCTAAAGATATAGTCACTGATGCAAATGGGAATTTCAACGAATGTTTAGAGCCAGGTTGTACCTATGACTTTATAGGGTCTAAAGATGGATACTCTAGTGGAACTAGTTCAGTAACTGTGCCAAGGGATGGAGGATCGTCAATGAGTACTTCATTAGTACTTGTACCTTTAGGAGGACCTAATTCAAATCCAGGAGGTACACTGATCGAAACAGGAACCGTAATAGTTTTAGAAAACATTTATTACGATTTTGATAAGTCGGCAATTAGAACCGGTGCAGCAAAAGAATTGGACGAATTGATTTCAATTATGAATAGATTTCCTTCTATGGTAGTTGAGTTGAGTTCTCATACGGATTCTAGAGGTTCTGCGGCATACAATGACAGATTATCTAAGGCAAGAGCTGAATCAGCCAAAAGATATATTGTTGCTAGGGGCATATCTCCATCACGTCTTACGACTCAAGGGTTGGGAGAATCAAATCCAAGAAATCAATGTAGTGACGGTGTCCAATGTTCTGAAGAAGAGCATCAATATAATAGGCGTACTGATGTTAGAGTTGTGAGTATAAGGGAAGCAGTGCGTGTAGAATATGGTAACAGAGGTCCAGAGATAATTGATAGAATGCGAAAAAGAACAAAAAGAAATTAGATTTTATTCTAATATATTATTCCTTAAAAGAGGCTATACTTAAATGTATAGCCTCTTTTTTTTATTTTGGTGCAACCTCTTAATCAAGATGTGGTCTTTAATAGCAGAACATTCATACAGTTGGATTATAATAACACACATAGAGAAATTGTAGAAGCTTGTAAAAGTGGCTCTCATGCCGCTCAATTTAAGCTGTATAACCTGTATTCAAAGGCTATGTTTAATACTTGCCTTAGAATGGTGAAGAATATTGAAGATGCTGAAGATCTATTGCAAAACTCATTTACAGATGTATTTGTAAACCTTCAGAAATTTAGATATCAATCATCAATTGGGGCATGGATCAAGAGAATTGTAATCAATAACTGCATAAACTATATAAAAAAAAGACGGATTGAATTTCAAGAACTTAATCCAAATATTCAAGGACTTGTAGCAGAAACGACTGTAGAAACAGAAACAAATTACTCTGTAAAAACGATACAGAAGAACTTAATGAGACTACCTGATGGATATAGAGTTGTATTCTCCCTTTATCTACTTGAAGGATATGATCATGGGGAGATCGGAAACATATTAAATATATCTGAAGCAACTTCAAAATCACAATTTAGTAGAGCAAAGAAAAAACTTAAGCAATTAATTATGGAAGAGTCAAACGCAAATAAATTTAGTTAGAATGACAGAAAGAGATCCATTAGAAGAGTATATTCAATCAAATCGTGAAGCATTTGATAATTTAGAAGCTCCAGATAGGGTTTGGAATAACATAAATTCTAAAGTAAATGCTACGCCAAAAGTGAGGTCACTAAAAATTTTTATGACTGCAGCCGCTGCCTGCCTTTTGTTGTTGGCCGCTTGTTTGTTTTTCATTAACAAAAACACAGGAGATTTGAATTTGCAAATGGCTGCTAATGAAATAAATGAAGAATTACCAGAAATGAAAAAATACTTTAGCCGTCAGGTGAGTGAAAAAGTAAATGCCTTGAAGGGTTACGATTTGGATGGAACCATTGAAAAAGATCTTGAACAATCGGATGATTTTTTAAGGGAATTGGAACAGGAATTAAAAGAAGTTCCTCCGTCAAAAAGAGAAGCAGTTATGGAAGCGATGGTAAAAAATTATCAATATAAGTTGATGTTGCTAGATAGAGTTATAAATGAATTAAATAAGAGTAAAAATCAAAGAGATGAAAATTCGATCAATATATAAAATAATAGGGTTGTGTATTTTTTTGCTAAGTGTTAATCAAGCATTTGCAAAAAAGAAAAAGGAGCCATTTGTCAAAACAATTGAGAAATCTTTTGATGTATCAAATACTGCTAATGTTCAAATCTCAAATCGCTATGGAAAACTTGATGTAAAAACTTGGAATAAATCTTCTGTAGCTTTTAAGGTAAGAATAACGGTAGAAGCAAAATCCAAAGAAGAAGCTGACGAAGAATTTGAGAGAATCAATGTGACACTCAATGGAAGTTTGGATAACGTCAGTGCTTTGACAGAGATTGGAGAAAGAAAGAAAAAATCTTGGTGGGGTTCTGTAGTCACAGTCTATAACTCAGATGAATTTACTATAGATTATGAAGTATTTTTACCAGCTACGGTAAAGCTTGATGCGGCAAATAAATACGGGCATACTTTCATAGAGAAAATGCAAAATGATTTGAAGATGACTCAAAAATATGGAGATTTTCAAATAGCAGGAATAACTGGAAACTTTGAATTTGAATTAGGTTACGGTAACGGGAATATTGGTTTTGCAGAGAATGTAAGTGGCTATATTAAATATTCGAAACTCAAAATAGGAGAATGTAAAAATGTTGATCTAGAAAGTAAATACAGTAAGATGACCATAGATGAAGCTGTGAATATTAAAACTTTGTCAAAATATGATGGGTACACTGTCGGTGCCATACAGTCGTTCATAAATGAAGGAAAATATGATAACATTAAAATTGAATGTGTCGATAAAATTGAAATAGAGTCGAAGTACACAGAGTGCAAGATTGATCAAATTAATGCAATCGGAGAATTTAACTTTTCATACGGAGGTGTCATAATATATAATGTAGATCCAAGCTTTAAATCTCTAGACTTTGACGGAAGTTATACATCCTTTAAGATTGACATACCTAGCCAGGCTTCTTTTGAGCTAGATGTCGAAGGTGATTATTCGAGTATAAAACTACCTGAAGGAATGCGTTACAAAACGCAAAATGTAGATGGTGAAGAAAGTCATGTTCAAGGAAATGCTGGTAGCGGAAATGCAACTGGCCGGATTACTGCTGACCTTAGATATGGTGGAATAAGGATCAATCATAAATAACCATTCATTAATCCAATTATTTAATAAATTGCTCTAAATCAATAGTAAGGTGGTTTAATTAGTTTTGGCAGTATAGCAATTGGTTTCTATTTACGAAATTCATTGTGTAGTTTAGCACAAAATTTAGAACATGAAGATTAGATTTTGTGGAGCTGCAAGAGAAGTTACGGGGAGTTGTCATCTTATTATTCTCGAAAATAATTTCAAAATCCTTTTAGATTGCGGATTATTTCAAGGTTATCATAAAGAACAAGACGATATAAATAAGAACTGGTATTTTAAGCCAGAGGAAATTGATTGTATGATCTTGTCCCATTCACACATAGATCATGCTGGGAGAATTCCAAAGCTGGTCAGAGATGGTTATACTGGTAACATATACAGTACACATGCTACGAGGAGTCTGGCGGCTGTGATGCTTTTGGATAGTGCCAAGATCCAAGAAAGAGAAGCTGAATATCACAATAAAAATTTACGCAAGAGAAAAAAGAATCCCAAAACAGAAGATTTTGCGGAAGCTTTGTACACCACAGAAGATGTCCCACCTGCTTTAGAATCATTTGTTAGTCATAGTTATGAAAAATGGATCAGAATCAACGATCATGTAGAATTCATATTTAGAGATGCAGGACATATTCTGGGATCAGCTAATGTCACCTTAAGAATCACAGAAAACGGTAAAACCAAAACAATTGGTTTCACAGGTGATATTGGTAGAAAAAATAGACCCATCCTAAAAGATCCCAAAGAAATGCCTGAGGTAGATTTTTTGATCTGTGAATCCACTTACGGGGCCAAAGTCCATATGGGAAAACCTGATGAGAAAGAAAAACTACTGCAAGTAATAAAAGACGCTTGTTTAGATAAAAAGGGTAAGCTTATCATACCTGCCTTCAGTGTTGGAAGGACCCAAGAGTTGGTATATATGATGGACCAAATGGCAACGGAGGGACTATTGCCTAAATTGCCAATTTATGTAGATAGCCCGCTAGCTATAAATGCTACTCAGGTCTTTGGAGGACATCCAGAGTGTTATGATAATGAGATGTATGAATACTTATTGGTAGATGAAAATCCATTTGGATTTAGTGACTTGACTTATATAAAAGATGTTGCTTTGTCTAAAGAGTTAAATACAAGGACAGATCCTTGTGTAATTGTCAGTTCCTCAGGAATGATGAATGCAGGTAGGGTAAAGCACCATTTATATCATGCCATTGATAATGAAAAAAATACATTGCTAATTGTTGGATATTGCTCCCCAAATACACCTGGAGGAAAATTGAGAGCAGGAGATAAAGAGATCAGACTATTTGGTGATATGAAAGAGGTTAAAATGGATGTCCAGATCATGGACTCCTTTTCGGCGCATGCAGACAAAAATGAGATCATAGATTACATTGGAAACCAAAAGAAACTAGAAAAACTATTTCTGGTTCATGGAAATTACGAAAGCCAACAGGCCTTCAAATATTTGTTACATCAGCACGACTTTAAGGATGTACTCATCCCAAATATTGGCAATGAAATAACAATTTAGGAGGTAATTTTTGAAAATTTGATTATTTCGAGCTACTTTAGGGTAAAGGCAATTCTAATATTTCACAAAACTATGTGGAATTTCGTTTTATAGATTCAATGAAGTAACATGAATATCAAATTTTGGCTTGTAGCGGTTGTGATTTTTAGTTTTATTGCCTGCAAAACAGACCCTTCTGATCTAGAGGATCTTGCTTTGGAGGATTATTCAGCAGAATACGCCTTTCCGATCTTCCATGCTGAAGTATCACTTGATGAAATTTTATCAAATGTACAGGATAATACCACGATGACCATTGAACCTGATGGAGAGATTAACCTTAAATATTCTGGAGATTTCTTAGGATTAGGTTCTGAAGACATTTTTGATATCGTAACAGCTGTTGTGCCCATTGCAGTGACAGATACCGTTGTGCATGCAGATTACGATATTCCCAATAGTATAGAAATTGACTTTTTTAACCTTACTCAGGGACAAATAGGAATCAGTTATGAATCCCGCCATGAAGAGGATGTAGAGGTCGAGATCACCATTCCTCAATTAACAAAAGATGGAGAAGTATATAAGTGGAATGGTACGATAGATTACGACGGTTCAACACCTGTGTCAGGAGGGACTATAGGATCCGTCGCAGGTTATAAGCTGACCTCTTTTGGAGATACATTAATAACAGTTAGATATGAAGCAATAAGAGAATCGGGAGTAAGAGACACTCTAGATAATTTCTTTATTGTCTTTTTAAATTTAGAATATGATTATGCGGAAGGCTTTCTAGGATCTGACGTATATACGGTTGCTGCGGATACCATTGAAATTGATTTTTTCAAGAGTTGGGCAAATGGTTCAGTATATTTTGAAGATCCAAAAATCAGTTTAACGGTCTTTAATTCTTTGGGTTTTCCCATTAATGGGAAGTTTTTATTTCTTGATATAAAAACAGTAAATCAAAATGTGTTTCCCCTTGAGTCTACTTTTATTGATGAAGGAATTAGTATTAACTATCCAAAACTCTCTGAAGTAGGAGAGACCTCAGAAACGGTTTTTGCTTTTAGCAAAGAAAATTCTAACATACGAGAAGTTTTAGGAGCAGGGCCTGTAGAAGTTTACTACGATCTTGAAGCCGAACCCAATCCTGATCAGGACACTAGCATACGAGGGTTTATTACAGACAAAAGTGAAATGCGTGTTCAGGTAGATGTAGAATTGCCTATACATGGATATGCAGATGACTTTGTTGTTATTGATACTTTTGATATTAACTTTAAAGACATAGAATTAGAAAAAGCAGAATATGCAGAGTTTAAATTAATTACAGAAAATGAAACACCCTTGTCAGTAAAGTTACAACTCTACTTTGTCGATGAATCCCTTCAAATTCTTGATTCTTTATTAATACCAGAACAAAATATTATTGAATCAGCAGCTGTAAACGCAGACGGAATTTCAATGGATAAAGCATCAAAAACCATTATCCAAGAATTCTATAAAGAAAGATTGAATAAAATTGAAAGTGCCAAAAACATATTTTTAGTAAGCTCCTTTTCTACCGAAAACCATACGAATGAACAGTCAGTTAAGATATTGGCAGAGCAAGCTGTCTCTGTAAGAATGGGAATGAAATTGGGAATCAAGAATTAAGAATTGTTAATGCAAAATATGAAATTTCTACTGCAAACCTTTTTTGTGGTCTTATCGATCGTTACTATTTCATTAAGTAGTGCATCCGCTCAAACTGATCTAGGTTCGTACTTTATGCCTGGAACTTGGGGCGCAAATCAACTCAATCCATCATTGGTGGATTCTGCAAAGTTTCAGATTCATTTGCCTGTACTCTCTTACCATCTTTATCATAGCCCTGAAATTAGTTTGGATGATATTATCTATAAAAATGGAGATCAGAATGTATTAAGTCTCGATGGGGTTTTAGATAAATTGGAAGATGAGAACGAATTCTATTCTTCCTTAGATATTCAAACGTTGGCAGTAGGAATAAAACTTGATAAATTTTTTATCAGCCTTTCTCATCGCTTACGCTTAAATTCAAATTTGATTTATTCTAAAGAACTGGCCCAACTTATTTGGAATGGCAACGCTCAATTCATAGGTGAAACTGTAACTTTTGGTCCAGAATTATTTGTTAATTCATTTCATGAAATTGGTTTGGGTGTTCAACATCAATTAACGGAAAAACTTGGCTTAGGAGTTAAGGTTAAATACCTTTCTGGGATAGGGTCGATAGTAACAAAACGTTCTGATGCAAGTTTATTTACTTCAGATGATATTTATCAATTGACGTTTAATACAGATTACGCTTTACAAACAGCTTCCTTTTTAAGTATTGATGGTGTCAATGATTTCAATTTTACGATAGATCAATTTACATTAAATAATCTCTTTTCTTCTAATACAGGTCTTGGGGTGGATTTTGGTTTAAATTATCAAGTAAATTCAAAATTAAATGTATCGGCTTCTGTGGTAGACCTGGGTTCTATCACTTGGAAAGATGATACCAAAGAATATGTCTCCAAAGGTTCGTATGAGTACGATGGTGTTGATCTAAGCAACTTTTTCGCTGACGATTCGCTGGAATTTGATATTAAATTAGATACGCTAGAACAGATATTTGCCTTCCAAGAAACAACCACAGATTCTTATAAAACAAAACTTAATTCTGCTTTCTATTTAAGTGGTCAATACGAATTGACCGATAAATTAAAACTTGGAATATTATACAGAAATATTTTTGGAAATAATATAAATGATTTTGCAATTGCCTTAAATGTCCAGTATCGAATATTAGAAAATATAGGGTTTGGAATTAATTACGCCTATCTAGATGGTCGAGCAGACAATCTTGGGTTAATGGGTTTTGCAAGGTTGGGACCTGTTCAAATCTTTGGATCATCTGATAATATTCTAGGGTTAATAAGTAGGAATAAAAATAATCACTCTAACGGAAGGATTGGTATTAGTATACTTTTATAAAATAAATCACATGCAAAAACTTTACATTTTACTTTTATTCATTTTATTTTCAGTGAGCCTGAATGCACAATTGACCAACTGTGATGGAACAAGATATATAGATCCTATTTTTGATGATATTAAAATTACTTCAGGAGTAAATTATGGTATTGGTACTGATGCCACTGGAACTGATTTTGACCTTTTAATGGATGTTTATGAACCAGCAGGCGATGATAACAATGGTGCAAGACCAATAGTTATAATGGCCCATGGAGGAAGTTTTCTTTTTGGTACAAGAGGTAATCCATATATGATAGAATCATGTACAGAGCTTGCTAAGAGAGGGTATGTTGCGGCTTCCATTGACTACTCCTTGTGGCCTTTGTTATTTGGAATTCCTGATTCAATAGATTTGTTAGGTACAGTAGTTGATGCAGTTGATGACATGAAGTCAGCAGTTAGATTTTTTAGACAGGATGCTGAAATGGAGAATCAATTTAATGTAGAATCAAATATTATTTTAGTAGGTGGTCTTTCTGCAGGGGCAATAATAGCTTGTCAGGTTGGAATAATGGATGATCAAGATGAAAAACCTCAATTTTTACAAGAACTGATCGATGCCAATGGAGGCATAAATGGAAATGGCTCGCATCAAGGCTTTAGTTCAAATGTAAATGGGATAATTAATTTTTCGGGAGGCGTTTATAAAACTGATTGGATAGAGGCATCTGATGCTCCAATTTTTAGTATGCACGGAACCAATGATGAGACCGTGCCATATAACCATGGTTTAGCCGCAGGAATAATGTCTATAAATGGCTCGGGTTCTGTTGAAGCTGCGGCGCAAGCGGTAGGTTTGAATTCAGCTTTGGTCTCGATAGAGGGAGGTGGACATACGGATATTTATACGGAACCAGCATTTGCCGATGCACAGCAAGAGCTCGTAGAAGTCATGTTTCCTTTTTTAGAAGACATAGTTTGTAACTATGTGACTTCTATAGAATCTTTGGACAATATTTCTTTAAGTGTCTTGCCGAATCCATCTTCGGATATCATTAGCATAGAATTGCCAGTAGACATAACAGATTCTTTCGATTTTATGGTGTATGACCAAATGGGCCGTATTATTCAAACAAGACAAAATATAACTGCTAGAAAAATTACTCTTTCAAAAGATGCGATAGGAAGTGGTATGTTCTACGTCACCTTAAGATTTGAAGAAAACTACAATACGGTCACTAGAAAAATACTATTTAAGTAACAAAGTATTTAGAAGCAAAATATAAAATAGCTTAGGCAATTAACGTGCTTAAGCTATTTTTTTTACCTGACAGTCTGACTTTAAATTAAATCTAACCTCATTGTTGGTCTCTTTTATCTCTAAATTCAGGAGATTGATCCCAGGTCGTTTGCCTACTTCAATGGAGCCTAATTCCTCATCCATGCTAAGAGCCTCAGCACCATTCAAGGTTGCCCACTTTAGTAAAGTTTCTATTGGAACATTGGATTGAAATTTAGCAATGGTTTTTATTTCATCCAGAATACTCAATTGCCAATTTGAGGTAAGGCTGTCTGTACCAATGGTCATTTTGGCATGCTGATTGATAAAATTTTTGTAGATAGGCAATCTGTTTTCTATGTACAAATTTGCGTTGGGACAGGTTGCCCAGTAGACTTGTTTGTTCCAATCATGTGCAGCCTTTATGTCTGCTTCTGTGCTTAACGTATTGTGGACAAAGAGTGTCTTTTGTTTCGGATCCATATGTTGGATGGCATAATGAATTGAACTATTTCCAGTAGCTTGAAAAGCATCTAGAGGTATTTTAAAACCTTTATAAAAATCTAAAAAGCCACCAGTCTTGTTTATGAATAACTCATTTTCAGCGGTGGTTTCTTGATTGTGGATACTGACGGTAGATTTTTTTTTGTTTTGATCATTTATCAGTTGAAATAATTTAGTGGAGACTGTATATGGCGCGTGTGGGACACAGCTTTTTTTGTTTTTATTATTATCCTCATGACCTTGGAAGACAGCAAGGTATTTTTCAAATTCTTTGTCCGCCCAAGAATCTTGAAGAAAGTCAAACATTTCAATGAAAGAATAATAGCGTATAGGACTGTTAGATTTTTGCTTTACGGTATCTAGTTTGTTTGAAATATCTCCAACGGCTACAATGCCTTCTCTTATCATTTCTTCATCGGCTAGTTTTATGGCCTCTAGAATTTGTTCCTCAGGAAATTCCCTGTAGGAAACCACATCAGAAATAAATGGGATCAGAGTAGAGCCACTGTTAATTTTTCCTTTCATGTGGGAAAGTTCTAAGTGGCAATGTGTATTAATAAAACCTGGTATTAAAACGCCTTCAAATTTTTCTATGTTGCCATCATCAACAGCATCTATTGGTTGTATCGATACGATCTTCCCGTCCTCCTCTAGTGTTATAACCCCTTGTTTGATCGGTTTACTTGAGATTGGTAAGATGTAATCCGCAGTAATTTTTTTTTGCATTTTTTAAAGTTCTTGGACCAACAATCCATTTTTCATTCTCGGTTCAAACCAAGTAGATTTAGGCGGCATGACCAATTTTTTGTCAGCTACTTTTATGAGATCTTCAATTTTGACAGGGTAGAGTAAAAAACCAAAACTTAGTTCATTCTTTTTACATTGTAGAATGAAATGATCTAAACTAGCTACTCCTTCAATATAATTTATCCGAGTATCTGCTCGAACATCTTTTATGCCAAGAATTTCATCCAAAACTAGTTCGTTTAATAATGTTGCATCTAAACGGACTGCTTTTTTGCTTACTTTTTTGAGAACCTCTTTTTTCCAACTGAGCTTATACCATTCCATATCAATGTGAAGACAGAGATCAAATTTCTTTTTAGGCTTGCATGGTTCTTCTAAAATTTCAATATCACAAATTTTCGACAGTGCGGCTAAAAATCTTGTAGCTGAAATATTATTAGATGCATCAATTATTCGATTAAAATCATGAATATTTAATTCTGTAGATGGGAAAAAAGCTGTCATCAAAAACTCGTAAGGATTTTCAGATGTTTTTTCATCTTTAATCCTTTTGTACATCAATGAATTTGCAGCCACTCTATGGTGACCATCTGCGATGTATCCTTCTGTAACGTTTTCTTTAAATAAGGAAATAAACTTTTCAATTTTTGCACCATCGGTTATTTCCCAAATGCTATGAATTTCATCGGTACCGTCCAAAGGTATATTCAAGATTCTTTTAGTAGTCTTGATACAGGTTTTTATGAGATTGGTTAATTTTTTGTCCTCATTATAAAAAACAAGAATTGGCTTGACTACTGCTTTTCTTTTTAACATAAGATCAATTTGTTGTTGTTCTTTTGCTCTCAAAGTATTCTCATGTTTTTTGATTCTATTGGACATGAATTCTTTTACATGCACGGTAGTAATTATCCCAGTATTTATTTCATCATTTTTTTGGATCTGATAAATGTAAATAGCTTCTTGCGAGGTCTTTTTAAAGAAATCGCCTTTTTTATAGTTTGAATATTCTTGTCTGACAGAACCAAAAAATGCTTTTGGAGAAGCAACAAAATTCATCTTTGGGATAACAGCGCGAAAGGATTTTATCTTCATATTAATTTTGAATGGTTAAATTCAATGTTGAAAAATACTGAAAATAAATGAAAGCATTTGAAGAAACATACACTATCCTTCAAATATTAAAAACCTCCGCAAAGAGATTTTTAATTTCTTTATTTATATGTTTGAAACATAAAATGTTTTACTTAATAAGCCTCAGGAAAGTACCAAACAACCAGTTAGAATCTGCCTCGGTTATTCGGTCCAGCATAGAATCTGCTTTGTTGCTAAATAATTTAATCTCTTTAACCATCTTTTTAAATTCCTCTGCCTTTTCATCATCTCCTTGAATGTCTGAGATCTCATCCAAAGTTTTACTAAGTGGCTCTAATTCCTTTTTCTTTCGTTGCTGAATGATCTTTTTGACTACCTCCCACATATCTTTTTCTGCGATAAAAAAGTCCTTTCGTTCTCCTGTTTTTAACTCTTTGTACACTAAGCCCCAATCAATCAAAGCCCTTAAATTCATATTGGCATTTCCCATCGAGATCTTGAGTTCATCTCTTATTTCTTCAGCACTTAGTGCCTCTGGTGCAATTAATAACAAAGCATGGATCTGAGCCATTGTTCGATTAATGCCCCAGTTAGAGCCTAGAGCACCCCAGGTCTGTAGAAATTTATCTTTACCTTCTAGATAATCCATTATTTGAATTTAATCGAATTAATAACGTGTGCCTACTTTTTGTAAAATGGTAACTTTACTATTTCTGCTTTCAATGCTTTCTTACCTGTATTGATGAAAATAGTATTTCCTATTTTCGCCAAACTTTTTTCTACGTATCCCATTCCAATCGGAGATCCAAGACTAGGAGACATCGTTCCTGAAGTAACATTTCCTATTTTTTCTCCCGCCTCATTTTGAATGTCATAATCAGGTCTAGGCACTCTTCTATCTTCCAATTTAAAGGCTACTAATTTTTTACTCAAACCTGCCTCTTTTTGAGCTGTAAATATTTCGCTAGAGTTAAAAATTCCTTTGTCTAATTTTGTGATCCATCCTAGGCCAGCTTCCAAAGGAGAAGTTTTGTCGTCAATATCATTTCCATAAAGACAATAGCCCATTTCCAATCTAAGCGTATCTCTTGCACCAAGACCAACAGGTACCAAGCCATGCTTTTTGCCTACAGAAAATAGTCTCTCCCATAATGTTGGCATCTGATCATTGTTTACATACAACTCAAATCCTCCTGAACCTGTATAGCCAGTAGCTGAAATTACAACATTAGACAAACCAGCAAATTCACCTTTCACAAAGTGGTAATATTCAATTTTTGATAGATCAACATCAGTCAATTCTTGAAGCGCTTTTACAGCGTTTGGTCCTTGTACGGCTAGCAAACCCGTTCTTTCTGATATATTGATCAGGTGCGTGTCAAAATTATTATGTTCTGCGATCCATTCCCAATCTTTTTCAATATTTGAAGCATTAACAACAAGCATGTATGCTCTTTCTCCAGTAGAACAATTTTCCTCTGATAATCTATAAACCAAAAGATCATCTACTATGCCACCTTCTAGATTAGGCATACAGGAATATTGAACATCACCAATTTCCAATTTAGAAACATCATTGGTTGTCACCAATTGTAACAATTCCAATGCTCCTTTTCCTCTTACTATAAATTCTCCCATGTGGGAGACATCAAAAACACCTACATTGTTTCGTACTGCTTGGTGCTCTTCTATAATATTTGTATAAACAACAGGCATGTTATAACCTGCAAAAGGAGTCATCTTTGCTCCTAACTCAATATGCTTTTCTGAAAGAGCAGTATCTTTTAACTCAATTGTATTACTCATTATTTTAGTTTAAAATTTTAATTGTTTTTATTATATCTCCTACGTCTAAGTTTTGAACTACATTCATTCCATTGCTTATTTTTCCGAAGATAGTGTATCTACCGTCTAAATGAGGTGTAGATGAATGTGTAATAAACCATTGTACCCCTTCTGTATGTGGTCCCGCAGATGCCATGCCAAGATACCCTCCGTCATTATAGTACAAGTTAGGAATCTCAGACCTTATACTGTAATCAAGACTGCCATACCCATCACCTCGAGGACATCCGCCTTGAAGAACAAAATTGGGGACCATTCGATGGAAATTTTTACCATCATAAAAACCTTCTCCAGACAGTTTAATAAAATTAATGACTGACCCAGGAGCTTTCAATGGAAATAGATCTAGTATGATGTCTCCTTTTTTAGTTTCGATCCTTGCTTTTATGTCTCCTTCAAATTTGTCCAAAGTAGTCCAGTCGATCGGTCTATTAAATTCTGGAATTTCATTCTCCACAGGCGTCCCTCCATCAAATGTATTTATTGCTGAATTAATGTAATACAAAGTCTCCGTTTCTTGTGGTAACTTTAGATTTCTTTTGGCGACGTGTAGAAAACTACTATTAGGATAAAAAGTCTTCATCGCTAATGTTGAATCTGCTAGGATTTCTGCAGCTACTGCTTTCATAGCTGGATCAGTTCCATTTATAGCATCAGAAAGGTAAACAGAAATTTCTCGCTTTGAAGAGGTTTTTCCTAGGCCAAAATTTTTGTCAAAGTTTGGGTCTCTTAATATGGTCCCTAATGCATTGACAGCAGCAGTTCTTAATACTTCGCTTTTTGAATTAAAACCATTTCTGTGAATGTATCTAAAATTCCAGTTGTATTCTGCCAGCGCATCGATGGCAGCTGCTCTTAAATCCATTGCCGCAGTTGTATCATTAAAGATCTGCTTGATCTGGTAGTTGATGTTTAAATTTGCTTCCTCATAGAGCGCCGAGACATGTTTGTTGGCTGCTTTCAACAGACCTAGCTTTATGATAGAGCTTTTTGCTGTGTTTGCTAATCGCCAGTATACAGTTCCGTCTCGTCCTTCACCAGAATCAATCAAGTAGTTTACTGCCGCTTTGGCTAATTGCGGATTGGAATCATGTATAGCCAAAAATGGAATACGCTGAACTTCAGCATAAGGATAATTTTTTAATGCTCTAATTATATTGACCTTGACTCTAAAGTCTGTTTCAGTATTAAATAAATTTAAGAGTTCATCTTTGGCGATGGGACTTTTAGCTTTACCAAGCGCAAGCACAAGATTCATTCTCACCCTATAATCAGAAGCGTTGCTTATCTTTCTAATTATATTTTGAATATCTGTTGGTTGTAAATTTAAATCCCTAACCCTTCCTAAATAACTCGCCGCAATATATTGCGTTTCTCTAGGTGTATTTTCAGAAGAAATGAAACTCAACATTTTTTGTGTGCCAGCATTAGTAATTTTTCGCCGCAAGGCAAACCTATAAATACCTAAAGCTTGCCCAAAAACCAATAGAGTGTCTTTTTCTGTGAAGCTCTGAATATTACTGAGAAAACTTAAAGTTTGATCTGAACCACACTTGCCAACGGCTTCCAATACGGCCATGTTATAGCGGTCCCAATAGCCAGTAGAATCTCCTCTTTCAAAATTATTGAGTAATGGCTGCTCTCCAGAGATATTACTGATCTGTCCGATGGCATAAGCAGCCGCAACCCTCACATCTTGATTGGGATCCTTCAATAAAAAAGCCAGCCTAGAGATAGCATTGGTATCTCTGTGTGATCCAAATGCCATCGCTGCCGCGTAACGATAAGTTGGATCAATGTCACTAAAGTATGTATATAAGCTGTCGCTCAGACCTTGATCTTGGAGGTTGAAGACATTTTGCAATCGCTTATCCTTAATGTTAAGATCTATATCGGCGATTACTTCTTCCTTGACTGGGACACACTGCGTCCAGAGCAAAATAGTGGTAACAATTAAAAGTAAAAATTGAATGGCTTTCATAAATAATTTTCGCACACGTTTGAGTGCAATCGCAATAATAATAGCTTGATTAACAGTGAGCATTTAAACTTGTGCTCTAGCTTTTTTAGCAGCGATAAAACTTCTTACAAAAGCTATCATTGCAAAAATACCCGTTGCGATCATAGCAACTGTTCTAATAAGGCTGGTGCCTCCTGCGGGAATAGCTTTTGGCAAACGCATGCCAAGCAAAGCAAGTAGCATGATAAGCGTCAATAATACTGCGACGTGAGCGATAACTTTATTTTCTTTTTTTACACCCGGAGTCATTAATAATAATAGTACACCAATTCCGACTGGGATCAAAGCTGTTTTGGAAGCCATATCAGTGTCTATGTACCCCCAAATTCCTAGTGCGATCAAAATAATACTGTTGAATAGATTAGCATTTGCAGCATTCATGATTTTTCGTTTTTATTTTTTATAATTGATTTCTAATTGGAATTCCTAAAGGTGCCTTTCAGCATGATAGGATGAACGGACCAATGGACCTGATTCAACAAAATCGAATCCTTTTTTCATACCTACTTCTTTATACTCTGCAAAGATATCAGGATGAATAAATTCATCGACAGCTAAGTGCATTTTTGTTGGCTGTAGATACTGGCCGATGGTCAATACATCGCAGTGGTTTTCGACAAGATGATCCATGATCTTAAACACTTGTTCTTTTGTCTCACCCAGGCCAACCATAATACCAGACTTGGTCCTATGACCTGCCGCTTTTGTCCTTTTGATCTGTTCGAGACTTCTAGCATATTTGGCCTGAGGTCTAACTTTTCTATATAGCGCTTCGACTGTTTCCATATTATGAGAAACGACTTCTTGCCCACCAGATATCATGCGATCCAGTGCTTCCCAGTTTGCTTTCACATCTGGAATCAAAGTCTCTATGGTAGTACTTGGTGAAGATTCTTTGACTTGAATAACGGTTTGATACCAAATTTCTGCACCTCGGTCTTTCAGCTCATCCCTATTTACAGAAGTGATAACAGCGTGTTTGACTTGCATGAGTTTGATAGCCTCAGCAACTCTTCTTGGTTCATCTTCATCATATTCAGGAGGTCTACCTGTTTTGACAGCGCAGAAAGAACACGATCTTGTGCATGTATTGCCAAGTATCATGAATGTAGCCGTTCCGGCACCCCAGCATTCGCCCATGTTAGGACAATTACCAGATTGGCAGATGGTATGCAAGTTATACTCATCAACTAACTTTCTTACCCTTTTGAAGTCTTCTCCAATAGGCAATTTTACCTTTAACCAAGGCGGTTTTTTATTTCTTGGGTCCTTCTTTTGAACCACTGGTAAATCAAACATCTCTGTACCAATTTTTATGTCTTCGATTAATACAAAGATAAGCTAATTATTGTTTAGTTTTTAGAAGAGAAATCATTGATAATCAATGCCCAAATAGGCTAAAAATCAGCAAATGAAGGTCAAAAAGCTTAATTATGGCCATAATGACCACAAATACCAATATTCTATAGACCCAAACATTGGCTTGTTCGTACTTTGAGGCGTATTGCGCAGCCAAATAACCTCCAGTGGTTTGGCCTATCGCCATAATTCCCCCGATCTTCCAATCAATCAGCCCATTCCATTGAAATATAGCCAATACCAACACAGTGTAAATGGCTACAACAAATACTTTTACAGCATTTCCTTCAACGATATTAAACTGAGCGATCAGCACCATGGAAGCTAAAAAAAATACACCCATGCCCATCTGTATGAATCCACCATAAAATCCTAGAGCTAGATAAACTGGAATAACCCAGAATAAACTATTTTCGGCTTGATCGTTGGTTTCTTTTAACCATCTTTTTGGTTTAACCAAAATAACAACCAACATCGCCACCATCAAAAACCTGAAGACTTGTCGAAACTGATCGTTGCTTACAGAGGTTGCTACGAGTACGCCAATGACCGCACCGATCACCGTAGGTATGATGAACTTGAGACTTCTTTTTAGAGGTAGCTTTCCATTGGCATGGAATGAATACGTACCGGCTACAGATTGGGTCCATATGCCAACCCTGTTGGTACCATTAGCCATATTTGGAGGGAGGCCTAATACTTCTGTGAGAATTGTCAATGTAATGGCAGAACCGTTGCCAGCTAGGGTATTGATCACACCGGCAAAAGCTCCACCGATCATTGCTATTATGTAATAATAAGGTTCCATTAATCAATTGCTTGGCACAACTCAATAAGCACACCATTTGCAGATTTTGGATGCACAAAACAAACCAATTTATTGTCAGCTCCTTTTTTTGGTTGTTCGTTTAAAAGTATAAAACCTTCTTTGCGCAGACGCTCCATTTCTTTTTTGATGTCTTTCACATCAAAGGCAATGTGATGAACACCTTCGCCTCTTTTTTCAATGAATTTTGCAATGGGACTGTTAGGGTCAGTTGCTTCAAGCAATTCTACTTTGTTGAAGCCAACCTTAAAAAAGGAGGTCATCACATTTTCGGATTTTACTTCTTCTTGCTTGTAAGGCTTTTTGCCCAATAACTTTTCGTATAGGGAATTGGCTTTAGAAAGATCTTTTACAGCGATACCAATGTGTTCTATTTTTTTCAAATCTTTTTATTTAAATATTCTAAAATTGATTTTTTTAAGTTTAAAAACTGAGTCTAAAAGATAGACTCAATTTTGCATTTTTAATTCTTCCAACCCTTTTGTTAATTTTAAATATAGTATTCCCATTAAAATTGCCATTCCAAAACTCAGTAGTGTCCCTTTTAGTATATATTCAGTTCCTCCAATCATTAAATTTACTGCTCTTAAATTTATATCTAGAGTCAAAATAACCATTAGAATTATATGCATCAATATGTGTAGATATAGCTTAATGGATTTAGCTTTATGTTGCTCTATATCACTTTCCCAGGTTTTTGGTTGTAGTACAAAATCACCTAGGAAATGAGCAATTAGTAGTATTAAAAATAAAATCATATCTGTTTTGTTTTTATTTCGATTTCCAACCTAAATTGGTTTATCATTGCTACTATTTCATCATGTCCAGCTCTTTTTAAACCTTCACTTATTGAACTTGGGCTCTTTTTTAATATCTGAGCTATTTCTTTTTGAGTTTTGTTTTCTTTTTGAAGTACTGTTTTAAAAATGGTTGCAGTTATGGGAGGCCAACTATCCATCGTTAATGATGCTAAATCAAGAATCATATTCCATTTAGTATTAAATTGAATCCATGGAGTTCTGATTTTTAAATTATTCTTTTTAAGGAGTTCGAATGCTTGGCCTGAATTTATGTATGCTTCGCCATTTGATTCTTGGACATTTTTTGAAATATAATCTACTGTTCCTATTCCTAAAGCCATTCGTAAATCCAAATCTCTTTCTTCTCTAATTGAAGCTTTTAACTTAATAGCGATTCCTAATACTTCTTTCGCCTCTACTTCGATTTGGAACATATCACCTCTATAGATGTCCCATTTTCTTTTAGGTATCTTATTTTTTTTCAAGGTCAATTTTATGCTTTCAAGCCAAAGTTCCGGTGGTCTTGCTCTAGAATTTACAACATTACCTGTTATTACCCCTACCATAATAATTTAATTATAATTCGGCTATTTATTCGAATATCAAATATATCGGTTATTTGTGCGAATATCTAGTAATTCGGCTAATTGTCTGAATTATAATATATTCGGCTATTTATCCGAATTTTAAAGCGTATAGCAATGTCTATTGTAATATTGCAATATTACAATGAACCCCCATTTCTCACCTCCCCAATCTCTTTTGCTCAAACCACCTGCGGCCTCAAATGCTCCTTCCCAACATTACTTATCAAATAACCTACCTTTTCATTTCTATTTCCTAAATTAGTGTTGTATTCCTTATTAATAATCTTAAAACTACGCTCAATGGCCATAGCAAAACCTTTTAATCTCAACAAGTGGATCGACGAACACAGACATTTATTAAAGCCACCTATTGGAAATAAACAGGTATATTTTGAAAATGAGGATTACATCGTCATGGTCGTTGGTGGGCCTAATGGTAGAAAAGACTACCATTATGAAGATGGGGAAGAGCTTTTTTATCAACTCGAAGGAGACATCACTCTCAAAATTATAAATGAAGATGGAACTCCTGAAGATATAGAGATAAAAGAAGGGGATATGTTTCTACTCCCTCCCAGAATCCCACACTCACCCCAGCGCCCAGCAAACACTGTCGGGCTTGTCATAGAAAGATACCGTCGTGGAGACGAAGAAGATAAACTCATGTGGTTTTGCGAAAACTGCAACAATAAGTTGCACGAAGCTTCTTTTGAAATGGTCGACATTGTAAACCAACTTCCTGTAGTCATGAATAATTTTATGGATTCAGAAGAACTGCGTACCTGCGACAATTGTGATGCAGTGATGGAAAAAGTTTAGTAAGACAATTATACAAGTATATAATAAATGGGTAAGATCTATTTCGCTTCTGATTTCCACTTGGGGATTGATGTAAAATACACCTCTAAGGAAAGAGAAAAGCAAATAGTCGCTTGGCTGGACAGTATCAAAGATGATGCTGAGCAAATATACTTAGTAGGGGATCTTTTTGACTTTTGGTTTGAATATAAAAGAGTTGTCCCTAAGGGTTATGTCAGATTACTAGGAAAACTTGCAGAGTTATCTGATGCGGGCATAAAACTCTTTTTCTTCACAGGCAATCATGACATGTGGTTGTTTAAATATTTTGAAAAAGAATTAAACATTCCCACTTATCGAGCTCCAATTGTAAAAGAAATAAAAGGTAAGAAATTTTATATCGGCCATGGTGATGGACTTGGCCCTGGAGATCATGGCTACAAGTTTATTAAAACGGTTTTTAACAATCCTTTGTGTCAATGGCTTTTTGCAAGACTGCATCCAAACTTTGGGATAACTTTGGCTAACTTTTGCTCTGGTACAAGCCGCGGTTCTTCTAAAGACGAAAACAAATTTCTTGGACCAGAAAAAGAATGGCTGATTCAGTTTTGCGAAGATAAACTACCAAAAACAGATGTTGATTATTTTATTTTTGGACATAGACATCTGCCAATAGACTATCTATTATCTAACGGTAAAAGTAGGTACGTCAATATAGGCGACTGGATGAATTATAATTCCTTTGCAGTTTTTGATGGCCAAACATTGCGGTTGGATTTTTATCAAAATGATGAACCAATTATTCATGGCAATCAATCTTAAGAATATTTTTTACTATCTCAGTCTAGTATTTCTAATGCTATGTTCCTGTGCCGGAATCAAACAAATCACTACCTATTCAGAATTTAAAATTGACAGACAAGTTTCTTTATTTGAAGTAGATAATTTAAATAATGTGTACATCGTTTCCGGCAAAAATGAATTGTCTAAATGGAACAACAAAGGAGATCTTCTTTATAAATATTCAGATAACCGATTGGGCGAAATTGGAATTCTTGATGTTTCTAATCCACTTCAAACTTTGGTGTATTACCCTGATTTTCGCTGGCTAAGGTTTTATGACAGAACTTTAAATTTGACGAGTGAATTATCTTTGCTAGAATTAGGTTTTCAAAATGTTAATGTAGTGAACTCCTCCAATGATAATAACATTTGGTTTTTTGATGAGATAGATCAAATTATTTTAAAGATAGATCAAGAAGGACAAGTTTTGATCAGAAGTGATGACCTCAGACAAGTCTTAAAAAAATCCATCTTCCCTACCAAGCTATTTGAAAAGAAGAATACGCTCTTGCTTTACGACCAAAATTTCATATATACCTTTGATGCTTTTGGAACCTTCATGAATGAATTCGAAATCGGTAGTGTGATTAGCTTGACTTTTAATGGCAAAGAAGCTCAATATATTGATTCAAAAAACCAGTTATTAAGCGTCAATGTATTATCTAAAACAGCTGAGATCGGTGTTGTGGAACAAATGGATTCCAGTATTTTAGGTTTTAGAAAAGGTCTTGATTGTCGATTTTACAAGAAAAAAGACCATATCTTAATTAAAAAAGGAGTAGAATAACATTTATTTAAAGCTTTATAACACTTTTATAAGTTTAAAAAGCACGAAATTTGAGTCTAAAAGGAAATAGTAATTAAGGTATGTGTTTAATACATTCCTCATTACCTTACAGACATAGAAAATTATAGAAATACTTTTGATAAAAACAGATAACATATTTACAATCAATCTTAGCGATCAGTGGACCAATGGCATTGGTCTGGCAATCAAGTTGCTGGTTTTTGGTTTGTTATCCTACGTTATTTATGATCAAATATTAGTGAGAGAAAACATTTCAGAATTGGTCACGACTTTTAAAATTTCGATGCAAAATTCTAATCCGCTCTGGCTTTTATTGTGTGTATTGTTAATGCCATTAAATTGGTTTTTGGAAGCTAAAAAATGGCAACTGTTATCTAGAAATTTTGAAGCGCAAACATTGGTTCAAGCCATAAAAACTATTTTGGGGGGTTTGGTTTTTTCATTGTTTACTCCAGCAAGGGTAGGGGAGTATGGTGGCAGGATCTTATTTGTAAAACCAGAAAACAATTGGAAAGCAGCCGCAGCAACGCTCGTAGGCAGTTTGAGTCAGATGATAATAGTATTATGTTTGGGTGGATTTGGATTGATATTCCTATCTCAACATATTGAGTTGTTAGGAGATTTTTCGAGATTAGCAGCTATTTTCCTATGTCTAGGAATGATCTGTTTAGGTTTGTTCTTCTTTTTCAACATTGATATATTAGTCAATCTTTTAAAAAGGATAAAATTTTTAACACGATTTAAAGGCTTAGTAAAAGCCATAAAAGTTGTAAAGCAATATAGTAGATTGGTGTTATTGAAAGCCATTCAGATCTCGTTTTTGAGATACATGGTCTATAGTTTGCAATATCTAAGTTTATTGTACTTTTTTGGGATCGCTGTGCCGGTAGTTTCGGCAGCAGCTGGAATATCAGGAATTTTCTTCATACAAACTGGCATTCCATTACCCCCAATTTGGGATCTACTTGCTAGAGGCGAAGTGGCTATCCAGATCTGGGGCATATTTGAGGCAAACAAGCTGAGTATTTTGGCGGCTACATTCTGCTTGTGGGTAATAAATTTGATCCTACCCTCGTTACTCGGTATGTGCTTTGTCGTTAAAATCAACGTGCTAAAATCCATAGGATATGGGAAATAAAATAATTAAAATTTGTCTTTTGTCATTGGTTCTCATGGGGTTTTCATCTCATGGAGACAATCAATTTTTTGCTCAAGAAACTGATGTAAGAGACCTTATAATTTCTGAAGACTACACCTTTGTTGATGGTGAAGAGATAGTGTATAAGTTGTTCTACAAAATGGGTTTCATCTGGTTGAGTGCTGGAGAGGTTGCTTTCTCTGTTAAGGATGAAGGGGATCAATTTCATTTTTCTGCAGTCGGTACGACCTACCCGGGCTACGAGTGGTTCTTTAAAGTAAGGGACTATTATGATTCCTATGTGGATAAAGAAACCTTGCTGCCAAATACCTCAATAAGAGATATTTCAGAAGGGACTTATAGGCTATATGACAAAGTCACATTCGACAAGGAAAATAATGTAGCTACTTCTTTTAGAGGGAAAAGCAAAGATAAAGCAGTAGCTAAGGAGATAATGGTAGATGACTACATGCATGATATGCTTTCTTGCATCTATTATGTACGAAACATGAACCTAAATAGCATGGAGTTGGGACAATCTTTTCCAATGAACATATTTTTGAATAAGAAAACTTACAAACTTGATATAAATTATAATGGTAAAGAGGAAGGCCAAAAGATACATGGTCTTGGCAAATTCAATACCATCAAATTATCTCCGCAATTGATCGCTGGTCAAGTTTTTGATGAAGGTTCGGTGATGGATATTTATGTTTCTGATGATGGAAATAGAATTCCACTTATGATCACCTCTCCTGTTTCTGTAGGATCAATAAGAGCCGTACTTAAAAGTCATTCTGGTCTAAAATATGAAATGATGTCAGAAACTAAATAATAAAGTTTTGTTTTACTTCACAAAACATAAGAACAAATGAAAAGAGCACTCTCAATATTGCTAATAGTAGGAGCCTTCTTACTTGGCCTGTGGATGTCTTATTCAATCTTCGCTGCCAAAGAAACCGTGCATTCGGAATCCAACACCCAAATAGTATACGAAGAAATTAAAAAAGTTTGCAAACTCGTCACTGTCGAAGGAATATATAACGAACGATTCGACTCTTTAAATAACAGATCCATTCCGTTGTTTTTTCCATTGTCCTATTCTTATAAGTTTCCAAAAGAAGCTACCATCTCCGTTACTGGCAAAGTCTTGGTTGGTTACAACATGGGAGAGATGACCATCACTATGGATGATGTCAATAAACAAATAGTACTCAATAATATTCCCGAGCCAGAAATTCTAGCTATTGACCACGATGTCACCTACGAGTACATCGAAGAGTCATGGTTCAACAAATTCTCTCCAAAAGATTTTACCGCTTTAAACAAATCTGCCAAAGACGCCATTCGCAAAAGTGGCGCCAGCGATGAATTATTAATCAAGGCCGAGATAGAAGGCAATCAAATGATCGAGATCATTAATTTGATCGCGGAGATGCGAGGGTATGCATTGGTGGTTAAGAAAAAAGAACCAGCACCTTTATTGAATTAGTAACTTTTTGCGTTGCGAGACTTTGTGCTTCTTTGTGAACCCTCATGTTCCAACTAAAAAAATAAGTAGCTGGGACACAAAGCCCACAAAGAAACTCAAAGATTCACAAAGCCTACGATCAACGAAAAACGATTCACGAAGAACGATCACGTTACTCCATGCATCAACTTCTTTACCAATGGATTCAATAAGATCCCTAACAAACCAAGCGCACAAGGCACGATCGTAAAGATCAAAAAGAAGGTTGTTAAGTCATATTGACTAGTGATGTCCTCGATCTTTCCACCCATCTTTCCGGCAACTTTATTTCCTATCGCAATGGCAATATACCATACACCAAACATCAAGGCGATCATACGACCAGGAACCAGTTTCGAAATATAAGATAGTGAAACAGGGGAAAGACAAAGTTCTCCAAGTGTATGAAATAAGTAAGCTAGGATAAGCCAAATTATACTTACTGAAGCAACTGCTGCACCAGAAGGTATACTCATTGATCCAAACGCCAATGCACCAAAACCGATTCCTAACAAGATCAGACCCAGACCATATTTTGTAGCCGCAGATGGATTGTATTTGCTCTCCCACCACCTTGAAAAAAGTGGGGCAAACATAATAATAAACAAGGAGTTCAAGATTCCAAACCAAGTGGCTGTGATCTCGACTTCGTTTTCTTTTATTTCCGAGACGGTCCCTATTATGATCGGAGAATCTTTACCCGAAGCAATTACTTTTTCTCTTGCTACTTTTACTTTTTGATCGCTCAAAAAGAGCAACTTCCCTCTTACTTCAATTAGGTTGACTTTATCGCCAACTTTAATGTCTCCTGGTTCTATAATGGTTGTATTTTGATTGACGATCTTATCTGTGGGACTTGCCTGCTGTGATTCTAACAGACTAGTGTAAACGAGTTCTTCCTCACCTGCGTCATTTGTTTCAATAGTTTCAATGGTTGGGTAATCTACTACCAGAGCATTTGAAGTTAGATCTCTATTTATCATCCAGATTATCAATCCCCAGATGATCACAAAACTTGTAGCTAGAACTAAATTTGAAAATCTATACTTGGCAAATGTTTGCCCAAATAACTTGATCAAAACATAAGTAATAATTCCAACAGGTACGACAGTAATAATTATGTTGACTATGATAAAGACCGTGGCCCAGGTACCTGACATGATCCTATTGGTATATTGCTTTGCAAAGATGGTCATCGAGCCACCCGCCTGCTCAAAGCAAGCCCAAAAACAAACCGTCATGATCGCAAAGATGACAATGGCTATCATCCGATCCCTAGTCTGATTAGGGTATCTGATTATTCTCGTTATAATCAAATAAAGAAATAAAATAACCCCGGTCAGAATGTATCCGTTTGAGATATCCGTCCCACCAAAACTAAGCATATTTATTCCTCCAATATTAGACAACGGATCATTGATGATCCATGTGACACCAATGAATGCAGATATAGAAATAAGTGCAAGATCTATCTTAGAAAAAGGATTTAGTTTGTCCCCTTCAAAAGCCATGATCGGTTCGTCTTTTTCATTTTCCTCTGGCTTCAAGCCTACGTCTCCGAATATATCTTGTGCTAAATAGAATTGCAAGGCACCCAAAAGCATAAAAATTCCAGCCAATCCAAAACCGTAAGACCACGATACTTTTTCTCCAATATATCCACAAAGTAAAATTCCAAGGAAAGCTCCAGCATTTACACCCATATAAAAAATGGTGTAAGCCCCATCTTTCTTTTCAGGAGAACCTATATACAAATGTGAAATGATAGAAGTCATGTTTGGCTTGAATAAACCATTGCCAATTATCAAAAGACCTATCCCGATGTATAGAAAAATATCTGCAAATTCAAGCGCCATCGAGGCGTGTCCCATGGTCATGATCAGCGCTCCCAGGATCACTGCTTTTCGATAGCCGATATGTTTGTCTGCAAGATATCCTCCTAGTATAGGTGTCAAATACACCATAGCGGTATAGGTACCATAGAGAGATAAGGCTTGCTTTGAAGTCCAGTCCCAGCCTCCAATACCAATGGAACTCATTAGGAATAAAACTAAGATAGCTCTCATTCCATAGTAGGAAAAGCGCTCCCACATTTCTGTAAAGAAGAGCACAAACAATTGGGACGGGTGGCCAATGACTGTTCCCGCAGAAGTTAGTATATCGTTATTTTTTGACATATGTAGATTTTTCGATAAAGTCAAAAATAAGAAAAGTTAACTAAGCAGCAAGTTTTTGTATTCTGATTGTTCACCTGTCAAAGAAGTGTATTGATATCATTATAAACTCCATGGCACTAATTAGAAGCACATCATGGCACATCATGGCACATCATGGCACATCATGGCACATCATGGCACACCATGGCACATCATGGCATGCCAAGCACACCATGGCATGCCATGGTGTTTCTTAATGGTATGTATGCTTTTTAATGGCTAATTCAAAAATGGAGAAAATTCTAAATAAAAAAGCCGGCCCTATTGCTAGGTCCGGCTTTCTAATTCTTTATCAAAAATACTTTTATTTTATTCCGTGCATCCACTTAATAATGATCGGAGATAATAATAGTAGAAGCACACCACAACCTATGGCAAAGAAACCTAGCTTCGTAAATACACCTAGACACAAGCCGAGGGAGTTTTCCGAAATGCACGTTCCAACAATTTGTTGAGGACTGCCTTCCTTCAGTGCCTTGATCTCTTTGTTTGACAATTGTTTCAACTGACCTATATCTACTATAGCTTCAGAAGCTGCATAGGAGGCATCTCTAGTTACAAATCTAGCAACCTTATTTGCAGATCCTGCGATCATTGCTTTTCCTATATAAAATTTATTTCCAGTTTTATTTTCATACTCCTTTAAGAAGCTAACATTTGTAATGCACCCATCTACAGAACCACCTTCATCCAAACATTTGGTAAAACTTGGAGCGGCGATCATACTGGCGATCGATTCATCGGTCATACATGCTTTGAAAGAATCTGATTTGATCAATTCTGTTTCATTTACAGAAGTCAATCTTGCGATCGGAGCTCCTACCTGATGAGCAACAGCTGATGACATCAACCAAAAACCCATTATAAAACCAACCATCTTGACTGGTGACAGTTTTGTAACCAATGAAAGTCCAACAGGTGATAAAGTCAATTCACCCAAAGTATGTAATAAGTAAAGGAGTACAATGAAAACACCTCCAATAGCTCCAGCTGTTGCTGTCGCAGATCCCAAGTTTAATACAAGAAATCCAAGTCCTAGCAAGATCAATCCTACTGAAAATTTTAAAGGTGCAGCAGGTTCGTAATTCGCTTTAGCCAACTTGATCCACATCCAACTAAAAATCGGAGCAAATAGCATGATGAAAAGTGGATTGATGGCAATAAAAAATGTGGTTGTCATTTCATAACCAAACAAAGTCTTGTCTACGTTTCGATCTGTAAACAAAGTCAGTGCTGATCCAGCCAATTCAAAGAATGACCAGAATACGGCGGTGAAAAAGAATAAGGTAAGAATTACCCATATCCGCTGTCGCGCCACTTTCTTATAGTTGAATGAAATATATAGCATGTATCCTAAGGCACCTACAATTATCGCCGGCAGTAGGTATTCTACAATGTGATTATATTTTACGAGTCCCCAAATGATAGGCAATACGAGAAAGGATCCTATATAAATTAAGTTCATCGGCTTCATACCTGCAATGGACATATTCTCATTGTTGGCAATGGCTTGTTCTGATTGAAAACCTTTGTCTTCTAAAGCACCATTCTTTTGTGCCAACCAGAAGATCAACAATCCTATTAACATACCAAATCCTGCTAAAGAGAATCCATAATGCCATCCTTCCAATTCTCCTATCGCGCCACATGTAAGTGGTGTAAGGAAGGCACCAATGTTGATACCCATATAGAAGATCGTAAAAGCGCCATCTCTACGTGGATCTCCCTTTCCGTAATACTTTCCTATCATGGAAGATATATTCGGTTTAAAGAATCCATTACCAAGTATCAGTAACGCTAAGGCTAAGTAGAAGATCACGTTGTGTTCAAATGCCATGGCAAAGTGACCGAGTGCCATTAATATGGCGCCCCACATGATCGACTTTCGATAACCCATAAAATTTTCAGCCAAGTATCCACCTATCAAAGGAGTGGAGTAGACTAGCGCACCATAAGCGGCATACACCCCATAAGCACGAGAATCTTCAAAGCCAAAACCACCGTCTACTAGTTCTGCCGTCATATAAAGTACCAATAAGGCTCGCATCCCATAATATGAGAATCGCTCCCAGAGCTCCACGAAAAATAAATAAAATAGGGCTTTTGGGTGTATTTTACGTTGTGTGAAAATCACAAAAGCGATCCAGCCCAGACAGAAAATCCAAGCAAAAATCATAAACTGATACACTGGATGCATAATAAAGAATTTTGGTTTTTAGTTTAAAATATATTGAATAGCTTTAAAAATAATTTATTTAATTCTATTCAAAGCATTATCCAATACATTATTTGAATTCAAGCTTATTATAGTGTATAAACCTATGATTTTTCACTGTGATCTGTAACTGTAGGGTAAAAACCAATATATTTTGCAAGAATATTTGTCCAGACCAGCGGGATGAGAGGGAGTCACGATAAAAAATGTTCCAGAATCTCTGCTGAGGCTTTGCTAATGCTTCAGAAACAAAGCTTACGAAGAACGAAGAGCAAAAAACCATGAACGAACTTAACTATTCCAAAATCCATTTAGATTTGACCATACCACATTCCTCATAAAAATCATCAATTTCTATATAAGTAGTGCCAACCTTATCTTGAACCCAAGAAGAAATAAATTCATTCTTTTTAGATTCTAAGGCTGCTTTTTGAATTCTTGAATAATCTGTTTTGAGATTCGCTTTGTGTGGCTCGGATCTAGAGAGCAATCTTACGATCTTATACAACTTTTCTCCTGTCTGAGATTGAAAAGAGATAGGTTGTGTTACCTCATCTACTGCTAGAGTATCAATCGCAAAATATACATCAGGCTCCAAGTCTCCGATTTCGAAAAAGGTATTTCCTGTTTTTGGATTTACCACATTGCCAGAGTTATTATAGCTTTGTTGATTCTTGTCAGAAAATTTTGTAACTGCTTTTCCGAAGTTTAAGGTGTCAATGTTGACCAAATTTCTTATTGAATCTAAAACCTGCTCTGCTAATATGTAATCTGCCTCAGTTATTTCAGGCTTTATTAGTATATGCCTTAGATTAATTGTGTTTCCTCTTCTTTCAATCAATTCCATAATGTGGTATCCATATTCGGTTTCGATAATAGTGGATAATTCACCTTTTTCCAATTTGTAAGCTGCTGCTTCAAACTCAGGAACATAGGAATTACGTTTTGCCCATCCTAGATTTCCACCTTTTTTTCCAGAGCCAATGTCGTCAGAAAATATAGCTGCAAGTTCCTCAAATTTTTCTCCTGCCACGATTCTATCCCTTAGCTCTTTGATCTTATCTTTTGCTTTTTTCTTTTCAGTTTTATTAACCTGTGGCTTGTAGATGATCTCAGCGATCTCAACTTCAGAATTAAAATATGGTAAGCTATCTACGGGGATGCTCTTAAAAAATGCTTTTACTTCTTTGGGTGTGATACTCACTCCTCCTAAAATGGTTCCTTGCATACGCTCAGCAAGTATTTGCGATTTTAGATCTTCTCTAAACTCACTTTTTACTTCAGATATCGACTGGCCATAGTACGCTTCAAATTGATTCACATCATTATTCATATAAGCCAGGATCCTATCAATTCTTGCATCAAGCTGAGTTTCAACTTCTTCTTCACTAATGACAATACTATCAAGTTTGGCTTGATTTATAATTAACTTTTGAGACAAAAGATTATCTAGAATATTGCATTTAGCATCTGGAGGAACTGTTCCCTGTTGCGCAGTAGCCAGAGCATACTGTTCTTCAATCTCTGAAAGCAATATTATTTCCCCTCCAACTTTTGCTATTATATCATCAATGATCTCTTTCTGGCACTGACCAATAAATGGAAGGATCATCAAAAATAAAACAGAATATAATCTCATTTCAAATATATTTTAACGTTGCTACTATGAATGTTCTCTTTATAAAGCTTTTGCTTTTTAGAATCTATCAAATTTATCTTCCGCTTTTGTACGATTATCTTCTTCGCTTTTTCCTCAATATACCTCATCGGAGGTGTTTGATCTATTTGAATGACTTCGAGGATGCGAATATAATACTTATAAAATGCATCTTTCTTTATGAATCTACTTTGTGGGCTAACGACATTAATATTTCCTAAAGAATCAGGGATATGGTGCTGAATTTTTTCGATTTCGTACCAATTTTCCTGATTTAGCATGTATACCTCTCCATTTTTATCATTATACTCGATCAAATTGAGCAGATCTTCTTCTGTTCCAGACTCCCACCAACCATCTACGAAGTTTAATCCTTCAGATTCGAGTGGAATTTTCATGAATAAAGCCCGCACCAATGGCTCTTTTAGCTTGTAGTTTTCTTTGTTTTCTTCATAAAATTTAGCCAATTCTTCCTTTGTTACCATGGTGTCTAGCTCATTTTCCACCAGATCCCTCTCATAGTTATGTAGTATTAAAGTGGCCCTATAGTCCTTAACTAGTTTGTCGATGTCCAAATTTTGTGAAAGATTTTTTTCTGCCTCATGCATTAAAAGGGCATTTCTGACCCAATTGTCTACATAGGCATTAAGGATCAAGCTAGAATCTTGATTGTTATTGCCTGCTGGCAAAATTCCTTCTACATCAGATAAATAAAGAGATTTATTGTAAACAGAAGCCACAACTTTCTTGGCTTCTGTCTGTGTGGTATTGTTTTTTTGGCAAGAGCCAAGAAAAATAGAAAGTATAAATAGTAGACCAAATTGTCGAGTCATGCTATTATTTCTTCTTTATAATTTTCTTTAATACTTTTTCATTTACTTTTACTTCATAAGTTCTTTCCAGCTCTTGTATCCATTCTTTTTCTAGATAGTCTTGATAATCTGCTACGATGTATCCTCTAGCTTCTGAAATGGTTTTTTCCGTTGGTTCCATTACTTTTTCTATTTTCATGAAATTTTGAGAATTATCTCTTTTGCTCTTTTCAGGTGCGGAGATATTTCCTGCTTTCCACTGCATGGCATCCAATACTTTATTTTTTCCTTTTTCGTATGTTTCTTTTCTGACGGTTACAATGGTGTGGTCTGGCTTATTCATCTTTGCCAGAACTTCTTTTGTATCTTTTGTTGCTGCCATTTTCATAACCTTCTCAAAATGAATGGCTTCTTCTTTTTTGACTGTGTAAAAAGAGACCTCAGCTCTTTCTTTCCACATGTATTTACCTCTTCCTTTCAGTTTGTCAAAATATGCTGCAAGTCCAACAGTGTCTTGAGTTGCTTTGTCCCATACTTCCATTTTTGTTGCTTCAAATAGCAAGATACCTTCTTCATATTCACGCATCAGGTATTTGAACTCAGGATACTTCTTCTCAAGTTGAGACTCTTCATAAGCCAAACATTCCTTCTTGACATAATCCTTAAATAATGTTTTTGCAGTTTGAGCCACATCTCCTGAACGTCCTATTCTTTGTCTCTTTCTTGAAGAATCTCCTAAGAAACTTTCAAAATCATTCACAGTAATATTTCTACCTCCTATTGAAAATAATTCTGTATTGTTTGGAGCTGGAGCAGGTTTCCATTTATATGAGAGAAATTTCTCATCCAACATACCTATATACTGATCTAGGTTTTTTTCATTGACCTTATAATTCGCTTCTTTCTTGATTCTATTGAGCATGGCTTCTTGAGCCAATTCATAACGCTGATCTTTTTTGATTGCTCTTTGCAATTCACCTTTGGCCAACCCATATGGTCTTTGCTCTTTTTTACTAATTCTCTTTACAATATGCCATCCTGCTGAAGTCTCAAAAGGTTGCGAAGTCTGTCCGTCGACCTCAAGCGCAAAAGCAGCATCTTCAAATGTCTTTTCATATCTATTGATTCCAAAAAAACCTAAGTAACCTTTCACAGGTGCTGTAACTTTATCTTCCGATATGGCTACAGCTATTTGATCAAAATCACCTCCTTTTGCAAGTGCAGATGCGACACTATCAATTTTTGTTTTTGCAAAACTTTTATCTCCTTTTTCAGGATACCTAATCAAAATGTGTGCAATTTCCATTTCTCCTCTTGCTGGTCTGACTTCATTCACCCTAACAATGTGGTAACCTATGTTGGTTCTAATCGGGGCCCCAATTTGTTTCGGCACTTGATCATAAGCAGCAGATTCCAAAGCATAAAAACCATTTGGAAGCATCGCAGTGATGAACCCTATTTGCCCTTTGTTGTCTTTTGCAGTTTTATCTTCAGATTGTACGGCAGCTATCTTTTCAAAATCTCCACCTTTTAAAAGATTATTATAGATGTTTTTGATTTTGGTATAAGCAGCCAGCGTATCTGCAGGAGGGGCGTCTTTGGCACACTTAACCAAAATGTGTGAGATATTGACATCTTGCTTCTGCCTTTTATAAAGTTGTTGTTGTAATTTTTCTGTGACTTCTTTATCAATAAGATAAGAATTGGCCAATTGCGTTCTATATCCTTCCAACTCCTTTTGCAGAGACACAATGGTGTCAAGCTTCATATCTCTTGCTCGCTTTACTTTAAGTTTGAACTTTTTGTAAAGCTTAAGATATTCATCTACCGAGACTTTAGAATAATCAGCATTTTGCTGATTGGTCTTCTCATAGATATATTTGAACTCTTCAAGTTCTACAGGCTCTCCAGCCACTGTGAATAATACAGCACTATTTTGAGCTTGTAGACATATTGAAATGCTAAAGAATAAAATAATGAGACTAATATATTTCATAACAAAAATTATTTTAAGACTGTAAAATTAGTAATTTATTCTTGGTAATAAACTCGTTTTACCCGATTGGAGATATTAGTGAAGACTTCATAAGGAATTGTGTCAAGTACCTTACTTAAATGGTGGACTGGGAGTGCACCTCCAAAAATGATTACTTCATCTCCTTCTGACACATTAGCTATTTCGGATATGTCTATCATACTCATATCCATACAAATGTTTCCTATGGTAGGTGCCAGTTGACCTTTGATCAAAACAGAATAGTTGCCGTTGCCTGCTTTTCGCAATAATCCATCGGCATAACCAATATTTATCACTGCGATTTTCTTCTGTGATTCTGCAAGTCCAGATCTACCATATCCTATGGTATCTCCAGGGGCTAGATGCTTGATCTGTGAAATATTTGCTTTTAATTTCATTACTGGTAAAAGAGCAGTTTGTTCAATAGTTGCTGGTGCTACGCCATATAAACCTATTCCCAAACGTACCATTTCATACTGGTATTGCGGAAATCGTAAAATTCCAGCAGAATTCAATAAGTGTCTAAATGGCTTTGGAGTCAAATCTTCGCTTAATTTAGCATAGATACGCTCAAAAGTCGATGCTTGCTCATGACTGAAGTCATCTTGCGCTTGATCTTCACTTGCTGCCAAATGCGAAAATATACTCTTCACTTTTAGACGTTTATCTGATGCTAAAATTTGATTGAGCGTCACAAGGTCATATTCTTCAAAACCCAACCTGTGCATGCCTGTATCCACTTTTAGGTGGATAAAGATACTTTGTTCTGACGAAAGGTGTCTTTGAAGTTTTTTTAATTGGTTTAAGCTGTAAATTTCTGGTTCTAGTTTGTGTTCTATCATCTTCTTGAAACCAGAACTATCCACGTTCAAAACCAATATAGGGGCATCAATACCCGCTTCTCTCAAACTGATACCTTCATCAATATAGGCGACACCTAAGTAGGCCACTTTTTTACTATCAAGCATCCGCGCCATTTCGACACCACCGCTGCCGTAGCCAGAAGCTTTTACCATGCACAAGATCTTTGTGTCCTCTTTAAGTAAATTTCTAAAATGATCCAGGTTTTGACTAGCCGCTGATAAGTTGATCTCCAATACTGCTTGATGCTGCTTTTTTACCATTTGATTAACAATGGTCTCAAACCTATATTTTCGTGCTCCTTTAATCAGCACAAGAGAGGAAATCAACTTATTTTTATTCAGATGATCTTTAAGGTCGATCGTATTGCTGAAGAAGTATCTCTTTATTTCTTGATTTAAAAATTGATCGAGATCAATGATGTCTTTTCCAACAGCAAATAGATGTTCAATACCAGATCTGTTTATGATATCCGCCACCTTTTTATAAAAATCAATTTTATTTTCTTGAATTTGAAAAAAATCTGAGAGTATTAAAATTTTACGCTTGTTGTCCCGCTGGACATCCATAAATTGCAAAGCAGCCATCAAAGATTCTAGATCCGCATTATAACTATCGTTTATAAGTAAACTGTTGTTTTCTCCTGCCAATAATTCCAGGCGCATTTCAATGGTCTCCAGCAAATTTAATTTTTCTTGAATGTCCTTGGGAGCCATACCCAAATGCAAAGCTGTCAAAATACAATGCATTAAATTTTCGAAAGAAACGTGATCTGCAAAAGGTAAAGTTAGCTCGAATGTTGTTTCATTATACTTTAAATTTAGGATCCTTTTAGTGTCCTCTATTTTTGAAAAAGTAACTTCCAGGTCTGCTTTTTTATCCTTAGACCAGCAGATCTTTTTTGCAGAAAGAGCTTCCAAACCTTTTACTATTGCTTCTTGATCTTTGCAATAAATTATAGTCTCACAATTTTGAAAAAGACTTGCTTTCTCCTTGATCTTTTCTTCTATATTTTCAAAGCCAGAAGCGTGAGCAGAACCTATATTGGTAAAAATTCCAATGCTAGGTTTTATGATTTGCTCAAGGTTTTTCATTTCTCCAGTAATCGATATTCCTGCTTCAAAAATGCCAAGTTCATGACTTTCATTTATCTTAAAAATTGAAATTGGAACCCCGATTTGAGAATTAAAACTTTTAGGGTTTTTAACTAATGTAAATTTTGAAGAAAGTATCTGAGAAATCCATTCTTTGACGATGGTCTTACCATTAGATCCTGTTATTCCTATGACTGGAATATTGAATTTACATCTATGCGCTGTGGCAATTTTCTGAAGCGCCAATTTGACATCCTTGACGACAAAGAATTGTTGGTTTGGATAATCTTTTACAAAGGCGTTTTCAGAAACGACAAAATATTTTACACCTTGTAGGATGAGGTCTGGAATGTATTTGTGACCGTTATTTGATTTGGTTTTAATAGCAAAAAAAATACTATTATTTGCATTGATGATCTGTCTACTATCGTAAAGTAAGTGTTTAATTAGACCTTCCTCAGATGTAGGATTTATACCTTGATCTAATATCTCCGCTATGTCCTTTATTCTAAACATCTTTTTCTGACTACAAAAGTACAAACAAGTGAACGAAGGATTATATATTATACAATATATGAAGAAATAAATGTTTGGAGCCTATGAAAATCACCGCAATCCTTGCTTACTTTTATCTAACTCGTTGACCCTGACTTTGAATTCTTCAAATGATTTTGTTGGGCCTGAAGTGAGTGCTAAATTTGCAAGCCAAGTGGGAATGCTACCAGATGGGTCCGCAAAACCATGATAGTCGATATGGATCATGCCGTTTTCTATTTCTTTGATGTGCCAATGAGATTCTAGGGTTTGTACCCTTACTATTCCATCGACATCAGGTATATAGCTTGGAGCAGCTACAGAATCGAAGGTTACCACGCCTTTTTTCATATCCTTTTGGATGGTTGTAAATATTACATTATCTCTATCCCAAACTGGAAAAGGCATGTCAAAATTTATGTAATAGTAATATTTTGTACTATCGACACTGTCGATCAAATTGGCTTTTTTTGCCTTGAAGATCCATTCTGAGTAACTGTCGATGTCAGATAAAACTTCATAGACTGATTCTAGGCTTGCTTCAAATTCAAAAATGACTCTTATAGATTTTATAGGCGTAGTTTCAGATTCTTTAGTTAAAACTATAAACCCATTCTTTTCTTTTATTTTCTTCCAGCCTAAATTAGATTCATCTAACACCTTGTATTCTTGAGAGAATATGAAAGCACATGGAATAATGCAAAATAAACAGGTTAATAAGTTCAATCTAAACATTGATATTTTTAAGATCAGAAAAAATTTTAATATGATTGTCTTTCCTTTTATTTGGCAAATCTTTTTACAAAATAAGTATAAGTCGGAAAAGTATAAGAGTAAAACATTTTTAATGAAAAATTAGTGCCGAGTTTGTCTAAAAATTTATATGTATAAAAATCAAATGTTTCTTAGGTCTGTTATAAGTCAAACCCTATATCCTTTCTATAGTTCATTTTGTCAAACTTTATTTTCTCAATATTCCCATAAGAGGTTTTAAGAGCTTCTTCCATACTTTTGCCCATAGAAGTCACTGCCATAACTCGACCACCTGAAGTGACCAACTTAGAAGACGCATCCTTTTTTGCACCAGCAAAAAAAATCATACTACTGTCAATCCTTTCCACACCAGTGATCTCTTTTCCTTTTTCATAAGACTCAGGATACCCTCCAGAAACGAGCATGACTGTAGTTGCATAAGCCTCCTCCATTTTGATTTCTTTTTCGGCTAAAGAGCCGTCAAACAGGGATTCAAATAAATCTAGTAGATCATTTTTTAACCTAGGAATGACCACCTCCGTTTCTGGGTCTCCCATTCTGCAATTGTATTCAATAACAAACGGATCTCCACCTACCATTATTAATCCGATGAATACAAAACCTTTATAGTTTAAATTATCCTTTTGGATGCCGTCAATGGTAGGGATAATGATTCTTTTTTCAACCTTTTTCCAAAGTTCTTGATCAACAAATGGAACAGGAGAAATGGCGCCCATGCCACCAGTATTTAATCCTTTGTCACCTTCACCGATTTTTTTATAGTCTTTCGCCTCAGGCAAAACCTTATAAGACTTGCCATCTGTCAAAACAAAAACGGAAAATTCAATACCATCTAAAAAGTCTTCGATGACAACCTTTTCTGATGCTTGACCAAACTGTCCATTCAGCATTTCTTTCAAGGCAGCTTTCGCGGCTACTTTTTCTTGCAAAATGATAACACCTTTGCCGGCGGCAAGGCCATCTGCTTTTAAGACGAAAGGTCCTTCTTTTTTATCTAAGTATTTTAGTCCTTCGGCTAATGTCTCTCTAGTGAATTCTTTATATAAAGCTGTAGGGATATTGTATCTAGCCATAAAATCTTTGGCGAAAGCTTTAGAGCCTTCTAGTTGTGCCCCTAATTTGGCTGGACCTACCACTTTTATGTCTTTATTTTGAAAAAAGTCAACAATGCCTCTTACCAAAGGATCTTCCGGCCCGACGACGATCATTTCAATATTTTCCTTTTTACAAAATTGATCTATTGCTTCAAAATCAGTATTGGCCAAATCAACATTGGTCCCATGTTTTTCGGTACCTGCATTGCCTGGAGCAATGAATAAATTTTCGCATTGATCACTTTTGGAAATTTTCCATGATAAGGCGTGTTCACGGCCTCCAGAACCCAATAAGAGTACGTTCATTTCTTTTTTTGACAAAAGTAGAACCTTTCTTTGTTTTCTAAGCCTCGTAGAGACATTTTCTCTCATATGATTTTGTATTTTCGCACTCTATTTTCAATACAGTTTCATTATGATCAGTTATTTAAAAGGTGAGATCGCGTCGAAAAGTCCTGCTTTCATTGTAGTGGAAACGGCTGGTGTGGGTTACCATGTGAATATCAGCCTCAACACTTTTTCGCAAATCGAACATTTGCAAAATGTGAAGATCTTCACATACCTACATGTGAAAGAAGATAGTCAAACGCTTTATGGATTTGCAGATCCTGCCGAGCGAATGGTTTTTATCCATTTGATCTCTGTCAGTGGCATCGGTCCAAACACTGCGAGAGTAATATTGTCCTACATGGATGCAGAGTCAGTCAGAATGTCTATTTTATCCGAAAATGTGGCGGCATTTAAGTCAGTCAAAGGTGTTGGGCCGAAAACGGCCAAACGATTAATATTGGATTTAAAAGATAAATTCATGAAAGAAGGAGGACAGAGTCCATCTACTACAATTTTGGTAAACAATACTTTGCATAATGAGGCGTTATCTGCACTGTTGGCTTTAGGATTTAATAAGAACCAAATACAAAAAACACTTACAAAACTCAAAAAAGATCTACCTGAAGATTCTACCGTAGAACAGGTTATAAAAGGAGCTTTGAAAGAGATGACTTAGTGAAACATACCTCATATCCGATTACGCCTATTTAAACAACATAATTCGAAAAATTTCGTAATAGAATAAGTTGAATTATTTCAATTCATTCAAACACTTAATTTACTGATAATCAATGCCACTTTAAGGGCTTCTTAGAGATAAAATATAATTGTAGATAAATAGTAGGGTTCACCCGTATTTCAATATGAAAAAACAATACCTGATTATAATTCTTTTTTCCGCCATTGGTGCCATTGGAACGACAATTCTAGCCAATGATCATGGAGGAAAAAATCTTGCAGATCCGTACGAAACTGATTTAGTAGCAGCCACCCAAGATACCATCCCTCTTCAAGAAAGGTTTGGAAACTCCATTTTTGACAAAAATAATAACCCTTTCGACCTCGAGGATCCTTCGGAAATCACCAAAGAAGTAGAATATGATGTCGAAACGGGTCAATATATCGTTACTGAAAAAATAGGAGAAGAATATTACCGTATGCCTACTTACATGACATTCGATGAATACATGGACTACAAAGCAAAAGAACAGGAACAAGATTATTTCAACCAACTATCAGGGTTGTCGAATGGAGGATTGTCGGGAGATGACCTGCTAGATCCGATAAAGAAATTAGATATTGAAGAGAATTTGCTTGATAGGCTTTTTGGAGGAACAGACGTATCCATCGATCCTCAAGGAAATATTGACCTGACCTTTGGCTTTGACAGGCAAAAGATTGAAAATCCCTTATTGACAGAAAGACAAAGAAGAACTGGTGGATTTGATTTTGATATGGCCATTCAAATGTCGGTAGATGGTAAAATTGGTGAGAAATTAAAGCTAGGAACGAATTATAACACACAGGCAACTTTCGATTTTGAAAATCAAATGAAATTAGCCTACGACTCTCATGAATTTAGTGAGGATGAGATCATTAAGACTATTGAAGCGGGTAATGTTAGTCTACCCTTGAGAACAAACTTGATCCAAGGTTCTACTTCCTTATTTGGTATTAAAGTAGGAACTCAATTTGGAAGACTTTGGTTGACAGCCATAGCTTCTCAACAAAAATCCAGAAGAGAACAACTACAAATACAAGGCGGATCACAGATTCAAGAGTTTGAAGCATTTGCAGATGAATACGATGAGAACAGACACTTCTTCCTTTCCTTCTTCAACAGAAAAAATTACGAACCAGCCTTATCAAATTTACCACAGATAAACAGTTTATTCCAAGTCACAAGAATGGAGGTATGGGTGACCAACGATAGAAACGTGACAGAAGGCGTAAGAGAGATCGTCGCTTTTGCAGATATTGGAGAAGGAGAAGCCAATAGGTTGACCAATGATAATATCCAACTCAGCCCTACAGCACGAAGAGATCTTTGTCAAGAAAATATTCTTCCTGACAATGGTGCCAATGAACTCTATAAAAAACTAGTGGGTACAGATGGAACCAGGTTTCTTGATAGAACGGTGAGTACCTTGCAAGGGCCAAATTTTCAAATGCAGCAAGCGCGAGATTTTGAAAAGGTAAGGGCAAGATTGTTATCAAGTTCTGAGTTTTCATACCATCCAACATTGGGTTATGTAAGTGTAAATGTAAACTTGAGGCCAGATCAGGTTTTGGGTGTTTCTTATGAATATACTTATAATGGAGAAGTCTATAGTGTAGGTGAATTTACAAATGATAATCCAAATAATCCAGATACTTTATCTGTACTATTTACAAAAATGTTGAAGAGTACTACCCAGCGTGTTGATTTGCCAGCATGGGATCTGATGATGAAAAACATTTATGGTATTGGAGCATTTCAGGTAAATAGAGAAGATTTTAAATTAGATGTTTTTTATGAAGATCCAGGAGAAGGGGAGAAGCGTTTTTTACCTGAGACAAATCTGCAAGGAACGCCATTGATCAGAGTATTCAATTTGGATAATTTAAATTCTCAAGGAGATCCGCTGCCCGATGGGGTGTTTGATTTTGTTGATGGATTAAGTATTGATACCAGGGGTGGACGAATAATATTTCCTGTTTTAGAGCCATTTGGTACATCCTTGTCTAGGCAAATTGATGATCCAAGATTGGCAGAAAAGTATACCTATCAGATGCTCTACGATTCTACCGTTACAAGGGCGAGGGAATTTCCAGAGTTTAATCGTTTTAAAATAAAAGGAACGTACAAATCCTCTGTCTCCTCTGAGATTCAATTGGGGGCTTTCAACTTACCCGAAGGATCTGTTAAGGTCACTGCGGGAGCCCAAGAACTTCAAGAAGGAATAGATTATGAAGTGGATTATAATGTAGGTAGGCTGAAAATCTTGAACGATGCGATCCTTAATTCTGGAGTACCAGTAAATGTAAGTTTTGAAGATAATACCCTCTTCGGATTTCAAACTAAAACAATGCTAGGTTTAAGGGCCGATTATAGATTTAGTGAAGACGTAGCGGTAGGTGGTACTTACATGCACCTTTTTGAAAGACCTTTTACGCAGAAAGTAAACATAGGGGATGATCCGATAAATAATAAGATCCTAGGACTAGATGTAAGTATAAATAAAAATGCACCTTGGTTGACTAAAGCCGTTGACAGATTACCACTATTAGAAACAAAAGCAGAATCAAGTGTAAGTTTTGTAGCAGAGGGAGCAGTACTTAAACCAGGTCACTCAAATGCAATTAATCAAGGAGATGAAAAAGAAGGTTCTGTCTATCTAGATGACTTTGAGGGCTCTGCGAGTTCTTTTGATTTGAGAACACCTTCTAATGCATGGTTTTTAGCTTCCGTGCCTCAGAATGATGAATCCAATAACAATACGATGTTTCCGGAGTCGGAATTGATTGATAATACAATGAGTGGTGTCAATAGAGCATTGCTAAATTGGTATAGAATCGATCCGTCGGTATCTAGTGGAGAAAATCTTGAAAGTTCATACTCTGCAAGAATCTTGCAAGCAGAAGTATTTCCAAATTTGCAGATCACTCCAGGGCAATCGAATAATATACAATCTCTTGACCTGACCTACTATCCTGGCGAAAGAGGACCTTATAATTTTGATCTTCCTAATGGAGGAACACCATTTTCTGATGGATTAGGGGCAGATGGTTCTTTAGAAAATCCAGAATCCAGATGGGGAGGTATAATGAGGGCTTTAAATTCAAACAACTTTGAAGCTGCCAATATTGAATATTTAGAATTTTGGGTTTTGTCACCATTTATTGCAGAGGCAAATGAAGGGCAACGACCTGATGATGGTAAGTTATTTATTGAAATAGGAAACATTTCTGAAGATATTTTGAGGGATTCAAGAAAATCTTTTGAAAATGGACTACCAACGCCAGGAGAAATTGGTAATAGGCCTTTTGATCAAACAAATTGGGGTAGAATACCAAGGGTACCTCCAATTACAAATGCCTTTGATAACGATCCTGACAAAAGACTGGCACAAGATGTTGGTTTGGATGGGATCAATGACGAAGAGGAGCGATCAGTATTCAAAGATGTTCTTGATCAGTATCAAACAGGGATTACCAATCAAGTCGCCTTGCAAGAGATCATGGCGGATCCTGCAAATGATAATTTCTTATATTTTAACGATCCAGAAGCGCAGGCTTTAGCTCAAAATAATCCATTAGGAAGGTATAAAAAGTTTAACAACTCTGAGGGTAATTCAAGACCCAATGCAGGTGGTGCCCAATTGACTTCTGGAACAAATATACCTGACTCAGAAGATTTGAATAGAGACAATACATTGAGTGAAACAGAATCATATTTTCAATATGAGATCGATATAGCTTCCTCAGGTAATGACATTGCAGAAACGCAGTATTTAACAGAAAGTAGAACAACCCCAGTAGGTCGTACTTGGCATAGATTTAAAATTCCTTTAGATCAATTTACTAGTAAAGTGGGAGGTATTCAGGATTTCAGATCCATCCGGTTTATTAGAATGTATATGAAAGAATTTACTAGGCCATTGACCTTAAGATTTGCACGATTAGAATTGGTTAGAAACCAATGGAGAAGATACAGAAGAAGTTTAGAGCCACTTACAGTTGGATCAATTCCTCCAGATGGAGGTACAGAAACATTGTTTGATGTGAATGCGGTAAACATAGAACAGAATAGTTCCAAGGAGCCTTTTAATTATGTGCTTCCGCCAAATATTAGAAGAGAACAATCTTTGGGAGCTTTCCCGAACGTGCTGCAAAATGAACAATCTCTGTCCCTCGAAGTCTGTGGCTTGCAGGACGGTGATGCGCGAGCCATATTTAAAAATCTTAATTTGGATATGAGGGTTTTTGAGGAACTGCGGATGTTCGTTCATGCCGAATCAGAAGATATCTTGAATGATGGGGATATGAACATGTTTATTAGATTAGGATCTGATTATGAAGAAAATTATTATGAATATGAGATTCCTCTTCTGATGTCTGATGATGGTCTGCTACCCGCTTCAAATGCGGATGAAGCCTATAGGGAAGAAGTATGGCGAGAAGAAAACGAACTTGTTTTTCAGATGAGCTTATTTAAAGATCTGAAAGTTGAAAGAAATAATGCAGGAGGATCTTCGACTATACCCTTTGAGGGCGTTGATCCAGAAAGACCACAGAATATGATAAGGGTAAAAGGAAATCCAAACCTAGGCTTGGTCAAAGGAGTAATGATAGGAGTCAGAAATAGAGCAGACGATGGTATACCTCATTGTGCAGAAGTTTGGGTGAATGAGCTCAGAGTGAGTGGATTTGATGAAAGGGGAGGAGGCGCCGCATTGGCAAGATTAGATATGCAGTTTGCTGACTTTGGATCCGGTTCTGTATCTGCTAATTATAGTTCTATCGGATGGGGGTCGTTGGAGCAAAAAGTAGCCCAGAGGCAAAGAGAAGAAATTGTACAATTTGATGCTGCTACAAGTTTGGAACTGGGAAAGTTTTTGCCAGAAGAATCAGGAATTAAAATTCCCTTTTATGCCTCTTACTCCACCACTATAAAAACACCAGAGTATGATCCTTATGATCTGGATATCAAGCTTAGAGAAAATTTAGATGCTGCTTCTTCCGCACAAGAAAGAGATTCTTTACGAAAACAAGCGGAAGATTTCACTTCCATTAAGAGTATAAACTTTACCAATGTAAGAAAAGAAAGGACCTCTGAAGGCCCACCAATGCCGTGGGATATTTCCAACTTTAGTGCCACCTACGCCCACACAGAAACAGAAAAAAGGGATCCTATCATTGAAAGTAATTTAATAAATCAATACAGAGGTGCATTAAACTATAATTATAGTATGAAGCCTCTTTACATCACACCATTCAAAAAGATCATAAAAGGAGAAACACTTGGAAAACAATTGGCCCTTATCAAAGAAGCTAATTTTAATATCGTTCCAAATACATTCACTTTTAATACAGCTTTGGATAGAACACATGCTGAAACAAAATATCGTTTTGCAGGATCAGATGAGTTTTTTAATACTTTTTATGATAAGCGATTTACTTGGGATAGAAACTATAGTTTGAGTTGGGATCTCACAAAAGCTTTGAAGTTTAATTTTAATGCTACCAACATAGCAGTCATTGATGAACTTAGTACGTTTGTGACGGATGATAATAATTCTAGATTTGGAGAAAGAAGATCTCAAGGAGAACTGGATGATGAGATCAAAAGGAATTTGAGAGACCTTGGTAGAACAAAAGCATACTCACACAACGTGAGTGTTAGTTATACGGTACCAACCAAAAATATTCCATTGATTGACTGGATAGGCTTAAGAGCCCAATATGGAGCTGATTATAGTTGGAATGCAGCGGCTTTGAATGTAGACTCTCTGGGGAATGTAATTGCAAATGGCCAAAATAGACAAGCTTCCGCGGACCTGAATTTTGAAAAGCTTTACAATAAATCAAAATATTTGAAAGCCATTAATAGTAAGAAGAAAAAAGGTAAAACGAAAAAAGGACGTTTACAAGATTCTTCTAAAGCAGAAAGAGCGAAATCTCAAAAAGAGGGAGATGATGGCAAGAAAAAGAAAAAGGAGAAAAAAGCTAGAGTGCCTTCGGCAGCAGAACGAGCACTTATCAGACCTTTAATGTTAATAAGAAAAGGTAAATTATCTTATGCTGAAAATTATAGGACTGTTATTCCTGGATACAAACCAGAATCTAGATACTTAGGTTCTTCCAGAAGTTTTGATGCTCCAGGTTGGCAGTTTATATCAGGATGGCAACCCGATCAGCAGTATTTGGACGATGCTGCCGACTCCGGTTGGATCACAGATAATGTATTTTTAAATCAGCAAGTAGTACAAAATTATACACAAAATATAAATGGTAATCTTACCATTGAACCATTTAAAGGATTTAAACTAGATCTGGAGGCTTCAAGGTCTTACACAGAAAATTATACAGAATTCTTTAAAGTGACTGAAAAAGTGGGGGGAGATTTTGAGCACCTTACACCAAGAGATGTGGGATCTATGACAACTAGTTTTTATGCTTTAAATACTTTATTTGATAATGACATTATTGGTCTATTCAATAAATTTGAAGACAATAGAATTGTGATCTCAGACAGATTAGGAAGTGGAACGCATCAAGGGGCACAGCAATCGCAGTATTCAGATGGATATGGTAGATATCAAAACGAAGTACTGATCCCAGCTTTCTTATCCGCATATACTGATCAAGATCCATCTACTTACAAGTTAGGATTTGATAATTTGTTTGACTATATCCCTAGACCTAATTGGAGGCTTTCATATAACGGGCTAAATAAACTTCCTTGGTTTGAAGATATTTTTTCTTCGGTAAGAATAAATCACGCCTACCGTTCTTCGATGACTGTCAATTCTTTCAATACGGATCTTGATTTTGAAGAATCTAGTCCTTTCAGAAAGAATGAAAACACTTACAACTATTATTCAAAATATGAAATACCAGGACTAGTTATAACAGAAGGTTTTACACCACTTTTAGGGATAGATATGACTTTTGAAAATTCTATGAACATAAGAGTAGATTGGTCAAAATCTAGAGACTTGCAAATGAGTTTTACAGATTTTCAACTAAGTGAAACGAAGACCGAAGAGTATACTTTAAGTTTGGGATATACGAAGGAAGATGTTTTTATTTCTTTCTTAAAACCAAAAACTGGAAAAAAACAATCAACAAAGCAGTCTAGACTGAAATCAAAGAAAGATAGAGATGCTGATCCTGATGGAAAAGATTCTAAAGACAAAGATACTAGAGGCTCAGATCTAAACTTCAAATTTGACTTTTCTTATAGAGACGATATTACGATCAATCACCTTTTGGACCAGAATATTGCTGAGCCAACACGAGGATTGAGAACAATAAGAATTTCACCTTCTGTAGATTATGATGTCAATGAAAATCTGAATGTTCGATTATTTTTTGATTATTCCAAGACGAATCCTAAGACTTCGGCTTCATTTCCGATCACAAGTACTCAAGGAGGACTTAGGGTCAGATTTACATTGAATTAGAATAAAAGAAACGTTAGTTAATTAATTTAAAAGGCGACTACTTCCATCTGAAGTAATCGCCTTTTTTGATCTGATAAACGGATTGACAGGTGTTTGCTGCCAGCTTTGCTGGCACGCAGTATGATATCCGAACCGCCTCTGGCGGTCGAGCAAATCATTAAGGAAAAAATCTTATAATGTATACTTTATTAATTTTATGAGATTGAAAGCTATCTAGCGCTCATTTTTTTAATTATATTTAGAAGACTATTTGCATAGAAAATTATTTCAAACAAAAGTAATCATGAAAAACAAAACTATCGGCTCACTAATCTTGTCTAGTCTTGTTCTTTTTTTACTCATGAACTGCAGAAACGATGATGAAATGGGTGGAGAAAACCCAAATAACAATATCTCTGTGGATGTAGGGTCGAATTGCTTTAATACAAGGCTCAATAATTTTTCTATTAGAAAAGCACTGCTAATTTCTGATCAAGAAGGTAATATCTTAGGGGAAGGAGAAATTGTAAACGATTCTATATCCAATATTGAAATAATAGGGGGAGAAGATAACATGCAGTTAAATCTCTCCATGGTTGAAATCTTGGAAGACCCAATCAACAATTTTAATATTTACAATGTAAAGAGTGTAATAAATGCGTCACTAAATGATATTGAATGTAATAATAATCTAGGAGATTTTGGATTTGCAAATGTTGTGATTGAAGGTTCGGGATTGCGACTCGAAGATTTTACAAATCCGAATGTCAGCACTAGTTTTAGTTCTGAAAATATTGGGACAACAACAATGACTATTGAGTTACAAAGTCCTCAAGAAGAATTTTTCACTGCCTTCACTAAAGATGGAAGTGATAAACCAAAATGGATTTGGATCGAGAAAATCGATTCGACATTTGTTGATACTTTACAATTTGATGAATTGGATTGGACACTAATACCAAAGACAGTTTCTTATTCTGGAGTAGATCGTATTCAAAGCATCTTCATTCAAGCAAAGAAAACCATGAATAGCAATCAATGGCATAATGTTTATAGTCGGCATGATGGCTGGGGCATGATTCCTGAAAACCTATATTTTCCAGAAGATGATTTTGATTGGTTTAAAGTACACTCAAGAGTTCAAATTAATGAAACATACTTTTATTCTTTTTATACAGATTCCTACATTCATGAAAATGAAGTAGTTGAAGCGATTGATTATTCTATTGCGAATGTAGATCCAGATGGAATTGATCTAGGCTCAGCAGAGTCCTTTGATTATTTTCACATATATATGGAACACAAGGATTTGAATGTTTCAAGAACTACTATTAGATGGAATATTTATGGTAGTACCGATCAAGAAATTCCTATCGTTTTACCTAAATTAAGTCAATCAAATATCATAAACTCTACCTTGGAACACAGAGGGGAGTTGGAATATCAATATTCAGAGATGATGAAAATTGAGGGACTGAATGGAATGGAAGATTTCACAAAATGGATTCTTGAAGAATCAGAAGAAATTGATCATAAGATCACAAAATTTTATGAAGGGCGATATAATTAGAACGAGAAATTAGGCTAGATCTCAGATCGAAAAATACTTTTACTTTTTTGTGTTAGTATTTATCAGATTCTGCCGACCTTCACTTTGTCATAAACAAATATAAAACCGCTTCGATTTTCTCTTTATTACTCAACATCAACTTCGTCCCCGCTTCCTGATAAGACCAAAGAGGCAGCTTACTATGTTTATCTTCCTTAAAAGACAAAACTTCTTTTTGATCCGGACAAATAATCACCCCAGGATAAGGCACTTCTTTTGACACAGAAGCAAGCGGCTGAATTTTGATCTTCACAACAAGAAAAAATTGATTATCGATGAGGATATCATCGGGATGAAAATTCAATTTAAGATCTTTATTGATCTGATAAGAAGCTTTATGCTCTACCGCGAGAAAGTGAATGTCGTGGTCATCTAAATTGACAAATCGATGAGAAAAAGGGTTAATGTGGGTATTGTATTTGCCACCAGTGTAGAGATCTGGCAGGTTAACTTCGCGTTCTGCTTCGCCTTTATCTTGGAGCAGCATTTTGCCACCTTCCAAAGCTATGTAGGCATAGTTGTGCTTGTGGGTGTGCATTTCAGCAGCCTCACCAGGTTTGGCCAAGATTTCGAGAACATTGAGATATTTGTTTTCTAGAACTAGAGAATGCAGCTTTTCCGCATGAACGTCAATCTGAGCAAAGATGATATTGAAAGGAAAACAAAGAACAACAATAGATAGTAAAAACTTCATAAATCAATTTAGGAATAAGTTATTAAAAGGCATCAACTATAAGTCTCTAACTTTGTTTTAAATTTGGCTCATCAAAATTAAAAAAATTGGATTCAATAACACAGATAGTATTAGGGGCGGCAGTAGGAGAGGTGGTCATGGGCAAGAAAGCAGGAAACAGGGCCATGTTATGGGGTGCTATCGCAGGTACCATTCCTGATCTGGATATTGTGGCTAATTTATTTTGCGATGATCTTACTGCTCTAGCATTTCATCGTGGTATTTCTCATTCGATCTTTTTTGCAGTTACTGCGCCAGTACTTTTTGCTTTCCTTACGGAAAAGTTTTATAAGAGTGGATTTTATCAAGAGAAGTTATATAAGTATATTGCCGTCTTTGTTTGGACATTATTTGTAGGCTTCATAGTGTTCGGCATAAATTATATTCCATATTCTACTTCTGGAAGCCTCAATCTATATTTATTGGGAGGTTCTACATTTGGATTACTAGGATTGCTTTATCTTTTTTACAGCAACTATTTAACCGAGCGATTGGATGAAGTGGATCTTAGTTGGAAGAATTGGTATTGGCTTTTCTTTTGGTGTATTTTTACCCATCCTTTACTGGATTGCTGCACGACTTATGGCACGCAATTATTTCAACCTTTTTCGGACTATCGGGTGGCTTTAAATAATATATCTGTAGCTGATCCAGCGTACACCGTACCATTTGCCATTTGTTTGATCATTGCAAGGTTTTTGACAAGAGGCTCAAAGATGCGCTTTTGGATAAATTGGGCAGGCTTGATCATAAGCTCCATATATATGGTATGGACTGTGAGTAATAAATTTAAGATCAATAAAGTATTTGAGAGATCTTTAGCAAAGCAAGAATTGGAGTATTCAAGATATACTACCACGCCTACCATTTTTAATAATGTTTTATGGACAGGGACCGCGGAAGGAGATTCTGTTTACTATCAAGGTTTCTATTCTATTTTGGATAAGCAAGAAGAGATTTTAAAATTTAATATTATTCCCAAAAACCGTCACTTGGTAAAAGATAAAATGGACACCAGGCCGATGAAAGTCCTTCCTTGGTTTTCGAAGGACTACTATGGATTAAGACAAGGAGACAACGATACGATACTTTATTATGATCTCCGTTTTGGACCAGCTAAGATAAATCCAGATGGAGGAGATGATGACTTCATTTTTGGATTTAAGCTTTACGAACAAGATGGCGTATTTGTGGCGGAGGAAGAAGAACCGCCAGGAAGAGACGGAGACTTTAAAAAAGCCTTTGGAGAGCTTTGGGAACGGATGAAAGGGATATAGAGCCTTTTATTTCAATAAGTTTAACAGATCCTCCTGAATACTAATCTGCTTATCTTTTGCGTACCAAGTATGCAATGTTAGATTATAGTCTTCACCTTTTGCAAGTAGATCCATGACTAGTTTTTGCGCTTCTTTAGGCCTAGGACCATAAGCTTTTAAAACATTAAAATTCTCATCAAGTTTGATTAATATAGGAATGGATCGCGAGCGACCATCCGTAAGGTGTGCATCCATCAATGGATCGTTTTCATCCCTATAAACGATGCTCAAACTAATGAGTCCCTCTGATTGGGAAGCGACTTTATTTATGACTGGGTTTATTTGTGAAGCATCTCCACACCAATGCTCGCTGATCAACAACCAGTTTTGTTTTTGATCATTATTTTTGATTGCCGAAAGTAGCGTTTCGTTCAGTTTTAATTTTCTATCTAGTCTTGATTGCCTCGACCAATTTTGTGGCAAGTATTCAGCAAATTTACACTTTTCTCCCATGGCAATTTCATCTTGAAAATTCTTTTGGTAGGCTTCATATGAAATGCCTTTTTCAAAATAGGATTTGTAGTCTTTTACCGATAGAATCCCCATATTGGTCATGATATGATTAAAAAATTATTATTTGGTTTCTGGTAACTTAAAAGTAACAAATTTAAATAACGGAAGGTTTAAATTATTAAAGCGTTCCATTTTTGAATTCATTCTTGATATAGGAGTATTTTAGTGTGATAAATCGAATTTAGGTTCACTTTTTTGAAATTATTATTAGGAAATCTATACTAACAATTAGCCTATTATTTTTCTGTTTATTTCTAACGTTTTCATGCTCAGAAACGGAATCAATGGATTTTTTAAATATTAAATCTCAAATTCAAAAAATGATAGGACTTACATTGATGAAAATGCTTGAAGAACCAATGGATGAAAATTTACTTTCAAAGCTCACACAAAAGGGCGACTATGTAAGTACTGTTAATTCTCCAGAGGCAAAACGCGATGGTAAATGGTATCTTGAAGAGGAGTGGCACCTGAACAACCCCAGTGCAGAAAACCCAAATTAGATAGCAACTAGACTAGACAGTCGCGGAGATCCAGACATTGATTCTGGTTTTGTCTTCGGCATCGGCACAACATTCAAGTCTGGAAAGTTAAACATCCCTGTAAATGTATTCTTCTTTCCTGATAAGGATGGCCACAGGTACGGAATATCGGTTGGGATTAATGTGGGTAATTGATAGATATGAATATAATGCTGGGTATGAATTTTAAACGATTAGTTGTGGGGCAATATGAAAAAGCGGAACAAATCCATTCCTCAAACAAAGTTATGGTAACCATTTCCAGTTCAATTTTTTTGGAGGATTTCAGTTTGCCTACTAAGTCATAAATTATTGCCAGTTTATGTAAAGGTTATCACTAAAATTTATTCTGCAGGAACTTATTTTGAATAATTTACATTTAATAGATTACAAACTGAACGTCGAATTTATTTTTTAATGTCCGTTTGATCTACAAAGAATAATTGTTGTGCCATGGAACTTTTACAATTATTTTAAGTCGTCAACGGCAAAAACCAATTTAGATTATGCATTTCATATTCCTATATCGATTGGGTGAGCACCTCTTCTTAGAGCGAGGTCTGCTCCCAAACTAAACATTTTTTAAAATTTTATTATGGCAACTTTATCGAACTGCGATAAAGCTGTTGCCCAGAGTACCGTTAATTTGGAATCTGGAAGAGCGTTTTTGAGTAATCAGCTGGTCGCCTTGTCAAAAGGCAAGCGACTCGAACAAAAAATGGATGTAGCAGCATCTAACTTTATCAAAACGGTACAAGCTCTTCCTCTTAGGTCAGTAGAAAAAGAATCTTTTTTCTATGAACTTGCTTGTCTTGTTCGATTTAACCCTATTCCGCTTGTTACAGATGTAGCAACACTTCTTTCATTTGTAGAATACCATCGAACAAAAAGTAATCTCCTTAGTGAATTCCATTTTGAGCTAACGACTATTGGTTCTGATCTTGATGATATTGACTTTAGTTATAGTTTCACAAAGGCAATTAGATCTGTTTATGAAAAACTTGAACAAAAACCTGTTACTACCTATGAATTTAATTTGTTGTTCCGTTTTTCATTGTCAGCTAAACATAGTTTTAAAAAGACTTTATTTTGGTTAAAATATTACATGCGGTTTGAGTTGGATTCATGGATTCTAATGGATGTGGATTTCAATTTGCAACAATTCGATACACTCGATTATGTCTTGGAGAGAAATCAAAGTGTCAAAGGGAATGGTTTGCATTTATTCATAGAAATAGTAAAAACAGTAAAGGTTATTTATGGTCATCGTTTTTTATTTGGTAAAGCCCTGGTTTCTTTTTTTAGAAATGCTTTCCCAATGATTGAGCAACATTTAAAGGGGGAATTTTTTGAAACAACAAATGCGTGTCGTACAAAGCCTTTTTATTTATGGTTAATGCATAATAGAAATTTTTACAGAATCCTCTTAAGAGACCATACTTATATAATTGAAGAAGGAGATCTTTATGATGTTGATGGTCTTTATGATAGTGAAGTATATAATGCTTTCCTTAGGCTTCCATTTTATAAGATCCTAAAATATTTACCTAATTTTTTAGTAGGATACTTTGGAGTAATACCTATCGAAACTTTTTTGAATTTAGCCACTGGTAAGAATATTCGAAAAATTTCTGAAGACTGTGTTTTTACAAAAAAAATGGCTTATGTATTTCACAATTTAAAGTTTGATGAAATAAGAAATCATCTTGCCCAAAATCGAATTAATCTATATTGTTCAATTTTAGCGTTAGGAGGAAGTGAGGAAATTGTAGATTTGTTAGTGCCATATTTTAGATTTAATCTAAATTATTCTGAAACCTTAGAACAATTAAAGCCTTTTGTGCAAAAGTTGATTGAGTGGGATATCCTAAATAACAGCACAGCTTTAGAACAGAACATCTTATTGGGTTACATCTCTCATCTTATAAGAGACGAACCTGAATTTTCAATAAAGGGAAGGACACAGACATCTTTTATGCGATTGGCTCAAGCTTTTTATGATGAAAATCTAGTACGACAAAATCTTTCAGGATATTCTAACTTAAGTTGGAAAGGAGCTAAATATGATAAATGGGAAGATGTAATAAATGGAGATGCGTTTCAAATTGTTCAGTTAACCAACAGTGAATCTTTAATCAATGAAAGCATTCAATTAAATCATTGTGTCCGAGGTTATTCACATAAATGTGTTCAAAAACGATGTTCTATCTGGTCCTTGCAAATTAAGCACAATAGAAATTCTTGGAAGTCACTTGTTACTATTGAAGTAAATACTGCTAATGAAATTGTACAAGCTAAAGCAAATTTTAATAGTGAACCTAAGGCAATATATTTGAATTTTATTAAAGCATGGGCTAAACAGGAAAAGTTGACTTTTTGATGAAGGTTGTGAAAGAACAAGAAATTTATTAAATATCTTGTTCTTTGCTAGATTTCATTGCTCTTAATATGTAACCACTAGTGATGTCTTTCTAACCCATTACAATTTACCAACACAATAAAACGCCACAATCTCTACTCAAGATTCAAAATAAAATATCTTGATTTTGATTTGCTATTCCCATTCAGAATAAACTCCTTGTCAGATATCTGAATTGTTTTTTGAGAATTCAACAGGACATCTTTACCTTTCAAGTTAAATAAGTTTTGTTTTTTCAAGTCGCCAGAAGGATCTGCTTTTATTAGCTTAGCACTACTCAATGACGCTCCTTTCTTGGCTCCCATATTTAGAAAAAGTAAAAGGTTATTTTCCGAGCTATAAGTTTTGCATTTCCCATTTCTAAAATAATCACTTTTGTAGGCATTGTACTCGAAAGGAATTTCCTTTTTCCATGTTACAGACCCAGTATCAGTCATATAAAATATCCAATAGCTTCTGGCTCTATAATAATCACTAGCTGACCCACTTCTTACTGGAAGTTGATGATTGAAAACGAAATAAGAACTATTCTGAGAAGATGCAATTATGCCTTCAATGAATAGAAATCCATCCTTTAGATCACCTAACTCATCAGTGAAAAAATTCCTACTATTAAACAAAAGTTCAATTTTTTTTGACTCAGGATCTAGTTTGAAATTACTCAAACCATTAGCCTCAGCCCTTTTCGAAGCAGTATAGCGAATGGCACAATTAAAAAGTTCACCATTGCTTTCTATCCTTGTGTCGATCCAGGTGTTTCTAGGTAGATCTATATCAGCTTTTTTTTCTATCAGATTCCCTGATCCTTTTGGTAATAAATAAAGGTGTATTTCGCTAGATTTTTTGAAATAATGTATAATGGATAATGCAACATTACCTTGATTGTCAACCGAGACAGATTTAATTTTGATTCTTTTTCCTTTCAATGCATTAAAGCTATGATGGTTAATTTCTTTCAACGCTTTATCATAAACTTTTAATAGTATTTTATGAGAGGGTTCATTTCCTGCTTTACCATCAAATTCTTCTGCATTTAATACAAGGGTCTTTTTAAGATCCGGAGAGTTTTTGATTTGGCACGAATGGTTAAATCTTCCAAAGACACTACTCTTTGTTTTGTAAATAAGTTTTGGATCTCCTTTTACTTCCATGTTTACTAAATCAACTACACAACTATATAGCTGGATGTTTGTAGCAGTATTTTTAAAATAATATATGGAAGCTAAATCATCAGAGACAACAGTTTTTTTATAATTGTATTTATATCCACCTCCAGATTTAAAACTATTGATGTTAATGGATTTTATTTCTTTAAAATTTTCATCATATTTAATCAGGGTCATTCTATCGTTGATTGCACCTGAGCCAAAAAAGACATTTACTCCGATGTAAGCGTTTTCGTGTTTGCCTACTATTTGCGGTTTAGCAAATTGTTTACCACTAAATAAGGGACTTGATTTTAAATCATGCTCAATTTGACCAAAGAGAATAATAGGAGAAAGAAATAAAATTAGGAACAAGGGGAAGTTAGAGAGATGAAATTTCATAGCTAGTAGTATTTTAGAATTTGGTGAATATAAACTTAAATTAGATGGAATTAATGAGGTAGTCAATATTGGAGCATAAAGTTTTGAAAATTATGGTTTTGTTGGGATCAGGATTGGCCTCCCATTAACTTGCTGATCAAACAAGCAATTTGTTATCCATTTATCTGACTTTTGCTAAGAGATTCATAACATTCACTCCTAAATTGAATGCCTATATCAGATTACTCAATTCATCTATCATTGCAGGTCGTTTGATATACTCTTGCCGAAATTTAGTCAACAGTGTAATTACAACATCTCGACCACCGTCTATTTTTAAAAGGTCACTTAAGCTACGGGCAACTTGTCTATATTTGGATCGAGTATTAGCATGAGTAGCTTCATAAATTATCATAGGTTTGTATAAAGCCAACATTTCGGTGGGGTAGTCTTTATGCAAATATTTTCCAAAAATCCTAATAAAATGAAAAGCTGTTTTGTCATGGTGAAGTAAGTCTAATAGTTTGTCCCATAATTTCTCATTTACATAGATTTGAGCTAGGGTACTTTTGTTATTATAATTTAGGATTTTATCCTTACCCAATATTTGAGTGATAATTTGTTCTCTTTCTTCAATCCATTCCTTGGGTTCAAAAGTATCCTTGAGTTGGAGTAGATATTCCATGCTGTGAAGATTTTTGAAAAAAGCTTCTCGTAATAATCGTCGTTCTTCTTCAACATCTTTTTCCAGTCTACTAATTTTGATAAATTGATTTTTCCATTTATTGACAGTGCCGGGATGACCTTTTTCCGTAGCTAGCTTGATCCCATCGGCTACAAGTATTTTTGCTGATTGATAATCTTCTTTTCCTAAAAGCTTTTCTAATTTTATTTTTCGAATTTCAGGAAGATGAAGATACTGACTAATAAGAGATTCCGGTTCTTCGATATTGCCGATTTGTTGCGCTATGTCAATTAAGATGCGGATATAGAACTGCTGGCTGTGTTCGATATATTCCCCTTCTAAGTTATTAAAAGTTTCTTGAACCACTTTTTGTATCCGCTTTAATTTTGAATCATCTAATTTATTTTCTAAAAGAGTAACTAACAAATCATCTTTAAAGTCAAAATCCATTTTGTCTTTTTGAAAAGCGTTTAACATAAAGTCAAAGATTTGATCTTGGAATATTGGTGGTGTGAGTGGAGAGTCAACCATGCTTTTAATGATGCTTAAAGCATATAACCAACTGTTTTGAATTGAGCCACTAGAATCATCAACATGGAGTAATAAGTTAGGGGTTTTTAGTAATACAGCTGCGCAAATATCTAGCGCATCAGAGAAGTTCTTTTTATCTATAGCCACTTCAGCTTGCGTTAAAAATTTATTAAAGGCATTTGCTAATCTTATACTCTCTCTATATTCGACTAAGCCATGTCTTCCTTCCGCATTTTTAATTAAATTATCAACAACTTTATTGTAGCGATCTTTATCTCCGGCATCTAAAAGGTGAATAAATTCCGAAATTAATTTTTGTTTAAGATCTTTATGATGTCGAAGATTTTTTTTAAAGAACTTTAATAATGCATCAGGGTTTGCATTTTTAAAAATCTGATCGACTTGCTTTTTTGGTTTTGAAGATTTTTTAGATTTACTTTTATTATTTTCTGTTTGCACAGCATATAAAACAGCCACAACATGTTTGCAAATAGGCCCTTTGTCGTATGGACAATTGCAACCCCATCCTTTAATTGAGCGAATACCTTTGACCTCCACCTCATAAATTTCTGAACCATGAACATCAGCAAACCAATATCCCTCTTCTTTGCTTAAATCTACAACAGCCCCGTCATCAAAGTAACTTTTTCCCCGGGCTAGAATTGTATCTGAGATAAATTGTTCAAAATCTTTGTAGTTCATTTTTCATGGATTGAGTTGGGTGTTTTTACACAAGTGAAGATTACTAATCTCAACAAAAATAATTAATTATTAGATTATAATTGGCCTACTTAAGTTGGGGTATTCACTTAATTCGCATCATCTGAAAATACAGCAACTTTAAATCTACAAAAACCGCTTATTACAAAAAGCCCTTCCAGATCCAGTTTTCAAATACTTCTCAAAAGCATAAGCCTGATATTTATCTACGAAGGAACAAAAGAAAATAAGTTTGACAGGACGACGGTTTTTGGTTGAAGGGACAGATCCTCTATTATGTCTGTCTAATCGATCATCAAGATCTTGTGTAAATCCAGTGTAGATTCCACCGTCGTTACAGCGGAGGATGTATACGTGGAAGAAATTGGTTTTCATGCTTTCTTATTTTAATGTTCAAAATTGCTTTATTGTTAATAGACAAAAGTCTAAAGCCCTATGTCTATTGCATAGATAGTACTACTAAATAAAAAAGCTTGATTTTTGAAAATCCCAGAAAGATTTACTGGAGATTAATTTGGCGGTCTTCGACCGCTGAAGCCCTAAATGAAAGTTTCCAAAAGATGGATAAGGTGTAAATAAAAAAACCCGCCTTCGCTTTTGCAAGCTTCGGCGGGCGGAAGCGGTCTGGACGAGATTAGTTGTATTGCTCATAAATGCTTGATATACAGCAAATTACTATTATTTTGAATTTTTTTATTAAAAAGTGTACAAAATATTTTATTTTAGGGAAACAAAAAATCAAATCTTACACCAATTGAAAATAAGAGCAATGAAATACTAAGTATTGTTTCTAGATGAGAATTCCATAATACAAATTACTGTTAACTAGACCTGAAACCACTTCTGATCCAACAGACACTACCTATTGATGTCAAGAACTGTATCAAAATAAACAGTCATTAAGAATTTTATTAAGGCAAACGAACAGATTGAGGAGTGTTGGGTTCATCTCAAGAACGACCTAAAGATTTAGAGGTAATATTGATAAAAAAAATATGACAAATCTTAATGAAGTAGAATAAATACTTAATAATTATGAAAGAGACCCAAGCTAAAGTAAGTACATATGTTGTTCGTGTAAGAGATAAAGGATCGAAAAAAAAAATAACTTCTTACCATCTTTTTAAAAATGTAAAAGATAGCAAGAATGGTGATTTTGACATAAAAAAACTATTCAGGTCTTTTATAGAATCTTTTGATGGAAAGTTTAAAGGATTTGATGGTACAAATCAAGCAATGAGAATAACAAATAATTTTGAGTTTAACTCAAAATTAAATTCTATTTCTGGTTTTTTTCAAGCAGGTCACACTGGTGAAGAAAAAGATGTTTATAAGAAGAATGGACAAAAATTGAAGAAAAAAGATTTAAAGACAATTAATGTAGACGATGTTCTTTCAAGTGATTATTATTTTATACTATGGTTACCTAAGAACCGTGCAACTGGACTTTTAGTTGTTCAAGGAACATCAAGGGAGTCTGCAGGGAATCTTTTCAAAGTTCTAGTACATTTCACTTTGAATAAATATTTTGGCAACAAGACAATTGAATTAGCGCGATTTACTTCAAAAAAAGACGTCGAAAATTTTAAGAAAAAAAGTGAAGCCAGCAAAATAGTTTTAAGTCGGAATGAATATTCTAGTGATGAAGCAAATGATATACTGGGAGTCGATATTGCCACTGATGATGTAAAATTCAAAATTATAATTGAAGGTAAATTTAACACTCAAACATTATCTGATATCATTTATGGAGGAAGAGGAAAAAGAATAGCAAAATCATCTAAAATCTTCACCTCCGAATTGTTAGAAAACGTTAACTTTGGAGAGAATGATTTTTATTCAACTGATATCACTTTCAAAGACAAAAAAAATAAAAAATCTGCTGTTGCAAAATCAAACAGTGGTTTTGAAATAAAACCATTCGTATATTTAGACGGTGATATAGAGCGAGATAAGAAAACTAAAAAGTTTAAAAGGGACTCAATAAAAAAAGCGGTAAACAATTATTTTTTAACTATTAAGTCAGAAGTATGATGGGCACCTCTAAAATATCTATTAGAAAAATACTCTATGATCATAAAATGACTTTAATTGATCGGAATTCCGGTAAACATGGAAAATGGGATTGGGTTCATTTTATATTATTTCCAATCTTTATTTCAATAATAATAATTTTTTTATTTAAGCTAAATTTAAACACAGTTGACGACCTAAAAAAAACATTACAAGAAGTAAACATAGAATGTGACGAGATGGTTAATATTGTTTACAAAAAATCTACCGAACTCATTGCCAACGATAAAAAAGTGGCCGTAATTGGCGGAGATCACTCCTCCCCTTTAGGCTTAATAAAAGCATTAAGCGAAAAACACAAAAACTATGATGTACTACATCTTGACGCCCATTTAGATTTAAGAAATTCATATCAAGGATTTAAACACTCGCATGCATCAATTATGTTTAATGTTTTAAATTTAAATAACCCTCCAAAAAATTTAGTTTCTGTGGGTATTAGAGATTATTGCCGCGAAGAGATGGACCTTGTAAAACGCAATGAGTCTTTAACCACTTTTACTGATGAAAATATTCAAACTCATTTATTAAATGGAAGTTCTTGGCAAAATAAAGTTCATGAAATTATTGGCAACCTCAAAAACCCCACTTATATTTCATTTGATATTGACGGCCTTGACCCCAAGTACTGCCCTAATACGGGAACGCCAGTTCCTGGCGGCTTAACGTTTAACCAAGCTAAATTTTTAATTGAGCAAACAGCTAACAAAACTAATGTCATTGGTTTTGATCTGTGTGAAGTGAGCCCCGACCAAAGCCCAAGTAATGAGTGGGATGGTAATGTTGGAGCTCGAATATTATTCTTATTATATAAATCTATTTTTAAATTTTAACATAAGCTGGTGACAACAAAAAAGGATTAGAAATAGAATGCAATCCAAAAAACTTCAGTAAAGCAGCTTCGTTGGTTGCATCAATATGGTGTTTCTGAATCACTTTTTGCACCTTTGGTTGTTTTACTTGGAATACGGTGTAGGGAACATATAGGCCTAAGCAGCCCGCTTAATATCTTCTAAATGTTTAACCCCTTCGACATTTTCTCTAATTAAAATTTGGACAAGGTCTCCAATA
>ENA-ORXM01000368-ORXM01000368.1-marine-metagenome-genome-assembly--contig:-NODE-368-length-84567-cov-41.882613_pt1 | contig 84567 bp, 76 predicted proteins | sample MGYA00237867_ERZ511480 | MGnify/ENA primary metagenome ERZ511480 (study PRJEB26309, sample SAMN06266103) | marine metagenome | isolation source: Algal blade | place: United Kingdom:Sidmouth, United...
TTTCCCAGCGAAAGCAGACCGGACCATTGTCGAAAGAAGTCAGGTATCGGCAACGACATATTGCGCGTTACAACACAGCGATTCCCGCTCAGATAAGAACATGATTAGTATCAGGAGCTTGGCGCATCATGGCAGGTGAGCTCTTCGTGCACTACCCTCAACGGGCAAGTCCGCTATCGTCTCATCTCCCATGGCAGCACCCGTCGCCCGTTTTCGAGGGGCGTTGTCCGCGCCCGGTTTGATCAAGTCCCTGCGTCGCACTTTTTCGGCGGTGCCCGACGCGCGCCGCGCCAAGAGCGTTCGCTATTCGCTCGCCGATACTCTCGGCTCGGCCTTCGCGATGTTCTCGCTGAAGTACCCCTCGATGCTGCGCTTCGACGAGGAGTCGCACGCTGATCCGCGCTTGATCCACAATCTTGCTGCACTTTACGGTGTCGAGCACGTGCCGTCGGATACCTCGATGCGCGAGATCCTCGACAAGGTCGATCCCGTGGAGCTTCGCCCTGCCTTCGAGTCGTTGCAGGGGGAGTTGCAGCGGGGCAAGGCACTCGAGAGCTTCACCGTTCTCGAGGGGCGCTATCTACTCGCGGTCGACGGCACCGGGCAGTTCGCCTCGACGGCGATCTCCTGCCCGCACTGCTGCGTGAAGAAGGCGAGCAAGAAGAAGTCAAAGAAGGCGAATGCGGCGTCACCGAGCAAGGACGACGCCGGCGGCGGCGGCCAGTTCTATCACCAGAGTCTGGCCGCCGCCCTTGTGCATCCGGACATCAAGGGCATAGCCCTACCGATCGCGCTCGAGCCGATCACGCGCGCCGATGGGGCGGCGAAGAACGACTGCGAGCGCAATGCCGCCAAGCGGCTGCTGCCCTACATCGCGGAAGCCTATCCCCGACGGCGGTTCTGCGTTGTCGAAGACGCGCTCGCCTCCAACGGGCCGCACATCGAGCTGCTGCTTGAGCTCGGGATGGACTTCATCCTCGGGGTCAAGCCTGACGGCAACGCGGCGCTGTTCGCCGAAGTGCACCGCCGCCAAGGTGCCGGGGAGCTTGTCGAGTGGGAAGATCAGGAAGCCGCCGATGGTAGCATCTCCGGCTATCGTTTCACCTGCTCGTTGGCGCTGAACGCGAGCCACGAGAACCTCGACGTCAACTATCTCGAGTGGTGGGAGTGCGACAAGAACGGCAAACAGACGAGCTTCACCTGGGTGACGAACCTGCCGATCACGATCGAGAATGTGTTCGAGATCATGCGCGCCGCACGCGCGCGCTGGCGGATCGAAAACGAGGTTTTCTCGACCCTAAAGAACCAGGGCTACGAGTACGAGCACAACTTCGGGCACGGCAAGCGACATCTGTCGAGCACGCTAGCGGCGTTGATGATGCTCGCCTTCCTGGTCGATCAGATCCAGGAACACGCCTGCCGGGTGTTCAAGGAGGCGCGAACGAAGCGAGGGACGAAGGCGACATTGTGGCTCCAGATGAGAGCGATGATGACGACGTGGCGAATGACGGGCTGGAAGATGATGATGGACCTGCTGATCGATCCAGATCGCGTTCTGATGCCATCGAGCGAGAGCGGATAATAGAATCTCGCTTTCCAAAACCCACGGCACACCCAACGAGATAACAGTTCGGCCGCGCGATCGACTTCAAAAAACAGCCTGACCAATCAAGTCACGGACGCGGCTGCGCGACCAATAGGGCCATGCCTGCATAACGCTATGATCACACTCGCCGGGAACCACTGGTGCGGGTGCAGTATCCCTCGCGCACACAGTTTCCAGAAGAGTCAGAATAGAAATTCGGTGAGAATATCAAACTGATGAGCAGTTATATAGTACTTATTGGCATGCCAACGGTGCGTCGAGCAGAATAATGCAATTCAAGGCAAAGTATATTGCTTGGCGTGAATAATTGCTTTGCACAAACTATAATAGACCTGCGTCAAGACGCAAGCGCCGGACGATAGGCTAAACCAAGACAAACGGGAGAAGTCGTGAATACCGCCAAGCTTAATGATGTGGACATTGGACAGGTTGCCAGTCTCGCTGAGAAAATTCAGCAAGAGCCGGATGTCGCCGCTTCAAAATGGAGCGCAGAAGTTAGATGGAACGGCGGTTTTAGATCCAGCGCCAGAGTTCGAGAATTCGATCCTGTTGATTCTGATGAGCCGGAATCTCTTGGCGGTACAAACACTGGTCCGAACCCGGTTGAACAGGTTCTGGGAGCGCTTGGAAACTGTCTGGCTGTAGGTTATGCAGCTAACGCCACAGCGGCTGGAATAAAAGTCAAGGACCTGACTATTACAGTAGAAGGCGATCTGGATCTACATACCTTTCTTGGCTTGGCAGACGGTAACGCGGGGTTTAGCGGAATATCCGTGTCCGTCGATATTGACTGTGATGCTGATGAGAAAGCTCTCGCTGAACTTCACTCAAAAGTAGTAGGAACGTCGCCTGTGGGTCATACTCTCAGCCGTGCGGTGCCAGTTGATATCAAAATCACTCAAAACTCCTGATTCCAGTGAATACTACTCAGGCCATGATGGATCCCGATGTAGTGGTCATCAATTCCTGAACAGTGTAGAAAGTGCGCCCCGAGGCTATTCGGCCATCTGTTCCACTGATTGATAGTAAAGAGGTACACCTCCTCGTACTTGACCATGCACCAGAGACGCTCCACGAACACGTTGTCGACCCGGCGGCCCTTGCCATACCCACGCTGGTCTTCATCTCGTTGTCAACCAATCCTCGACCTCACCCAATCGATGTGATCTACTGACCGCGTCAGGTATCTGACATTCGCCGCACGGATCGCGGTGGTGCTCGGGCAGGTTGCTGATCTGCCTTCGACAAACCTTCACAAGGATGTGAAAGATGACCCTCAAGCATTGGCCCGCTTCCGAGCGGCCGCGCGAGAAGTTGCTCGCGCATGGTGTTACCGCGCTGAGCGATGCGGAATTGCTCGCCCTTTTCCTGCAGACGGGCATGGCTGGCCGAACAGCGATTGACGTGGCTCGCGATGCGCTTGGTGAGGCTGGAGGACTGAGCGCGCTGCTTGGTGCTGACCGTCAGGCCTTTTGTGCCATAGCGGGTCTGGGTGTGGCGCGTTTCACGGTGCTGCAGGCTGCGCTGGAAATCAGTCGCAGGCATGCTTTCAGTGGTGTTCGCGACGCCGATGTGCTGAGTTCGCCGGAGGCGGTGCGCCACTACCTCTCACTGCATCTGACCGGTCTGGAACACGAGGTCTTTGCGGCGCTGTTTCTGGACAACCGGCACCGCGTGATTGCCTACCGTGAGCTGTTTCGCGGCACCATCGATTCGGCTGCGGTATACCCCCGCGAAGTGGTCAAGTGTTGCCTTGCGAGCAACGCGGCAGCAGTGATCTTTGCCCACAACCACCCCAGTGGCGTTGCGGAACCTTCCGATACCGATGTGCGGCTGACCCGCAAGCTGGTGGATGCGTTGGCCCTGGTCGATATACGGGTGCTCGACCATGTGGTCGTCGGGCAGGGGGTGCAGACGTCGCTCGCCGAGCGTGGCTTGATGTAGCGGTGGTAACGACCATGTTCCGGCTGTCTGCCTGCTCGCGCAACGGTGCTGTCGAGCGAGATATGCGGGCACAGGTCCTGCAGATCCGAGAACGAAGAACGGCCGGCAAGAGCCGACCGTTCCTGACTGACCTGCAGTTTGAAATGCAGATCAGGCACTGCTGCTCCCGCACTTGGACGCCGCCGCCACGATGGCGACGCGCCCCGGTGCTCGATGCCTTATTCGAAGGTCATGCGCGAGGCAGTGACTTCGATCTCGACGCGTCGATTGGCCTGACGACCTTCCGGTGTCTCGTTCGACTCGATGGGGCTGGTCTCGCCCATGCCTTCCATGCTGACGGAGGCATCCGGGTAACGCTGTTCGAGAATGGCAGCAACAGTCGCCGCGCGCTGCTCGGACAACATCTGGTTGTACTCTTCCGGTCCGGTGGAGTCGGTATGGCCAATGACATTGATGGCGCTGACGCCCTTGAATTCGGACAGCTCGCCGAACAGGCTCTCGATCGCGGCCTCGCCATCGGTGGTGAGGTCGGCGGAATCGAACATGAAGAGCGCTTTGCCGTCGACTTCCTTCATCTCGACCTTGGCAACCGGCTCGGGCTCAGGCTCGGGCTCAGGCTCGGGTTCCGGCTCGGCTTCCACGACTTCTTCTTCGATGCCTTCACAAGCGTTGACTTGTGTGTCTTCGCTGAAGCCGCCGAGTCGGAGGCATTCACCGCCGCCGGTACGGATGGCTTCGCCGTCGGCCGTGGCATAGCCGCTCGAGCCTTCCGGAATCTCGATGTCGCCTTCGAGTGCGACGTCGTGAGCATTGGCGACGGAGCCGCCGAACAGCGCGCCGCAGATGCAGAGCGCGAGGGTGGAACGTTGAATCATCGGAGGTCTCCGGATGTGTTTTGCGGGGTTTGTTGCAGAACGTCTACAGACAGTAGCCGCTCATTGGAAAGCTGCAAGTTTCTGATGGCGGCCAATGCCGCCTTTTTCAATAAAAAAACCAATGAAGAACTCAATGGAAATGTCAATCGGAACGTCTTTCGAAATGTCAACCAGTATACGACAAGGTCTGACCACGCCCGTTCAGGCGTCGCTGATGCTCTTCGCCGTGACTTCGATATCGACACGGCGGTTCAATTGTCGGCCCTCGGCAGTGGAATTGGTGGCGACCGGTCGGTCTTCGCCTTCGCCGCGGGACGTGATATCGACATCCGGGTAGGCTGCCTGCAGGTAGGCCTGTACAGCCTCGGCACGACGCTCGGACAGCGCCTGATTGTAGTCCTCCGTGCCGCGGCTGTCGGTGTGACCGATGACCACGATGCTGCTGATTTCAGGGTACTCGTCAAGCTCTGTCAGCAGATCCGTCAACGCCTGTTCGCTGGCCGCCACGAGATCGGCCGAACTGGTATCGAACAGGGCCTCGGCACCGAGTGTCGCGATGCTCACGGTAGGCTCACGCGCGACAGGTTCCTTCGGCGGTACAGGGGCGGCCTCAGGCTCTGCTTCGGGCGCGGCTTCAGCCACGCTGTCATCGATACCCTCGCAGGCGTTCACCTGATTCTCTTCATCGAACCCGCCGAGTCTCAGGCAATCACCGGTGCCGGTGCGAATGGCTTCGCCTTCGGCGTTCGCATACGCCGCAGACCCTTCGGGTATGGCGATATCGCCGTCGATCGCGGTGGCAAGCGCAACACTTGCACCGAACAGCAGTGCGGTCGTCAGCGAAAGGGTCTTCAGACGGGTATTCATGCGATAGCAACGCTCCTGGCAGGACGAACGCAGACACGAGAGCAACACCGTCACCGGCCTGGCCGGTTCCGACAGTGTTGTATTTTTGTCCTCTGTATAGCGCCTTCGGCCCGGATTGTAAACGTGATCGAGGGTGTTTATGTGTGAAAAAAACAACAGTCGATCGGTCAGCCGATCAGAAACGATACGACGCGTGCGGTCATTCCTCTGCCATCTTCCGGGTGAGCTGTGGACCAGCAACTGCGCCATTTGCCATCGCCAGGGCGACGCTGGGGTCGATCTGTGCCTGGCCTGCCGCCACTGGTTCCCGCCTCTGAAAGGCAGAGTCGACACGCTGTGCCGCCACTGTGGCAGCAGCTTCGCAGGCCACCGATATGGCGAGATCTGCGAGGAGTGCGATAATCGATTGTCACCTTATGCGCGGTTGGTGGTGCCGTGGCGCTATGCCTGGCCACTCGACCGATTGATCCAGCGCATGAAATATCGGGATGAACGCGTTCTGGCGCGTGTATTGGGAACCGTCCTTGCGCAGGAGGCCGCCCGGGGCGTTACCCGAGCCACCAGGGAGGCCAACAAGGCCGTCACTGATGGCCCGCCGTCGGCATCGAGTGAAGTCGAGCTGAAACGCGCCATCATCCTGCCCGACATGCTGCTCGGCGTGCCCTCGCGAGCCGCGCGTCTGCAGGCAGGCTTCGACCACGCGTCGGAACTGACGCGCTGGTGCGCAAAGGCACTGGCGTTGCCAGCGCCGCGGGCCGCCGCCAGGCGCATCGTCGACACAGGTTCACTTGCAGGTTTGTCACGGGCAGAGCGTCAGTTGCGAATCCGCGGCGCATTCCAGGTCGATATCGATGTCGCCGATCGGCACGTCGCAATCATCGACGATGTACTGACGACCGGCGCTACCAGCGCCGAATTTGCCCGCGAACTCTATGACAGTGGCGCGCGGTCGGTCGAGCTCTGGGTACTGGCGCGAACACCTGCCTCGCCGGCAACGGCAGCACCTTGACCGAGTGCGGGTGTGGCAGGTGCGAAGACGAGACGTCGGACTGCTTCGGGCACGTGACCTGGAAGCGCTGTCGCAGCGGTGTCTGCCGACCAGATCGCCCGTTGATCTTCGATCAGCCCGCGCTGCTCGTTGCCAAGGTCGTCAAGCGTCGCGCCAATGCTCACGCGCACTTCCTCGAGCGCACGGCTCAGACCCTGTTGCATACCGTAGGCGAGGGCGCTCGCGCGTGAGGGCGCGAGCTTGCGTTGCAGGAAGAACGGCAAAAACCATGCGAGCGCCATTAGCAGTGCGCTGTTGATCGCGAAATTGCTGCCGAGGTAGGCGGCCGGATTGACAGCGCCGTCGCGAAACGCGTCGAGCACGCGCCAGCCGATCCAGCCGACGGCGGCGGCCGGCAGCACGGTACTGAGCACACCAGCGGCCTTCCAGGCCAGGCGTTGCCAGCGTCCGCCCGGCCTTGCCAGTGATTGCTGCACCGCATCGTCGACCAGCCTCGGCAGGCGCTCCCGCAATTCACCTCGCGTCTTGTCCAGTGTGCGACGAGCGATGGCGTAGGGCAGCGCGCCGTCATCGACGGCCGACTGGACGAATCCCTCGACCGATCGATCGATGCGCTCGAGCGCATCGGCGTCGAACAACGCTGCCGGTTCGGTATCACCGGCCAGCACCTGAATGCGCCAGCCGAAGGCCTCTTCGAGTGCGTCTGCTTCGCGTGTCCACTCGGCATCCCAGCGCTCGATCACACCCGCAAGCACCGTGGGGTCACCGAGTTGCCCGATCAGCGCATCGCCACGCTCGCGCAAGGCATGCGCGCGTTGCAGGATGCCGCGTGACTGCAAGGCCTCGACCAGCCGTTGCTCGGCGAGGGTTCGCACGCTCGCAGCCAGCTGCTTGAACTCGTCCACCCTGGGTAAATTCAAGTCGAGTGAACCGTCCGGATCGGCACTGTCTGTGCGGTAGATCAACGGATCGCTCAGCCCGGCCTGAACAAGCACCGAGTTAAAATCATCGAACTGCCGATCATCACCCCGATCCCAGTGATTCATGACGAAGATCCAGGCATGGTTGGCGCCGTGCTCGAGCAGCAGTCGCCAGCCTTCGTCGTCACGATAGCGTTCCGGGCTGACCACATAGATCAGCACGTCGACATGTGGCAACCACTGCTCCACCAGCGCGCGGTTGCCGGTCTCGACACTGTCGACATCCGGCATGTCGAGCCACAGCACGTTCGGCCAGGCCGCGTTGTTGTGCAGCGTGGTTCGCACCCGTTCCATCGGCAAGCGGTCGGGCAGGCGATCAATGGCCATGCCGCGCGGCGCATAGACGGTCATGTCCCGGGAGGTTGGTCGCTCGGCACTGGCGCGCGCCACCGTCTCCCCGGCGAGCCGGTTCATCAGCGTGCTCTTGCCGACTCCGGTGCCGCCGAACAAGGCAACCACCAAGGGGCGCTCACCCTCGCCGAAGAGATCGGCCGGGCTACCGGTCACGGTCTCGTCGAGCACCGCGGCGGCATTCGTCGGCAGCCACTCGCTGGCAGCGGCTCGGTGGCACCAGGCGGAGACAGCCTCGTGCAAGGGTTTCAGGACATCGGACATGGCAGATCGCGGCAACGCACGTCGCGGCGAGGATACACGCATACTTCCGGCCCATGAATCCACCGGCCACCGATCCACTTGAAGCCTGCGCCCGCGCGCTGGCGTCTGTGTCCAGCCTGGAGCGACCAGCCGAAGGTCCTGACAACGCCTCAGGAGCAGGGAACAAGCTGGCAGCGGATGCCACCGAGGCACCGCTGACAGCCACTCCGCGGCGTGGCCTGGCCGACGCGTCAGCGCTCGTTCATGCCCATCACGATGCTGATCTGCATCACAGGCTTAGCCCAGCGGAGTCGATTGCGGCCACGGTTTTCATGTTGCTCGAGCGCGAGCGTGTTCAGGCGCTGGGCGCGAACCTGTGGGCCGGAGTACGCATCAACCTCGATGGTCTTTGGGAGCGTGAGAACGAGGCAGCAAGGCAGCCGCCCACGGTCGCAAGCAATGCGCTGGAGGTCACGCTCGAGAGCCTCGCGCGCGGTGTCCGCAGCGCGCTCCGGACCGAAAGAACCGTCGCCCCCCGATTGGCCCCGGTGGCCATGAGCGACGTCGACGCGCGCCTGGCGGAATTGCTTGATGAACGGACGTCGGAACTTCGCGCGAGCATGGGTGACCAGGCGGACTATGCCGAGGTCGCACTCACGCTCATTCGACGGTTGGGGTTGCGTGTCTCGACAGGCGACTACAATGGGTCGCTGCTCGACGGCGACGGTGCTGCACCAGAACCTGCCGGGGATAGTGATCCCGACCAGGACGGCGACGATGACACGGAGACTGACGACGAGTCGACAACCGTCGACAACGACGATACCGAGACCCGGCCTGGCGATGAACAGCGGGACGCGGCGGCGACCGAAGGCGATGAGGACGTCACCGCCGACCTCGCCGAAGCCGAGGACGAGCCGCCGATCGCAGGCATCGATCCACGCCAGATCGGCCTGTCGACGAGCACTGACTATCGGGTTTTCACGCGCGCCTTCGACGAGATCGTCGACGCGCGCGATCTGGCCGATGCCGATACCCTGAATGAGCGACGCGCCGAGCTCGATCGACACCTCGCGCGACAAGGTCGGCTGGTGCGCCGACTCGCTACCCGACTGCAACGCGTATTGCTTGCCCGACAACGACGTGAGTGGCAGTTCGATCTGGACGAAGGTCAGCTCGACACCCGGCGCCTGACTCGCCTGGTGACCGAACCGCTGTCGCCGCTGGTCTTCAAGGGCGAAGTCGAGAGCGCCTTTCGCGACACCACCGTTACGCTGCTTATCGACAACTCGCGCTCGATGATCGGCCGGCCGATCATGATTGCGGCGGCGTGTGCCGACATTCTTGCCGAGACGCTCGAGCGCTGTGGGGTCGGTGTGGAAGTGCTGGGCTTCACCACGGTCGAACTGCACGGGGGACGCTCGACGGCGGCCTGGGAAGCGGCCGGATCGCCTGCGGATCCGGGGCGGCTCAACGATGTTCGCCACATCATCTACAAGTCGGCCGATGTGCCTTACCGAAGTGCGCGGCGGCCACTCGCCTTGATGCTCGAGCGGAGCATTCTGAAGCAGAACGTGGATGGTGAGGCCTTGCAATGGGCGGTATCCCGGCTGTTCAGGCGCCCGTCGGAACGCCGTATCCTGATGGTCATCTCCGACGGTGCACCCGTTGATACCAGCACGCTGACGCACAATCCACGCGACTACCTCGACCGGCATCTCGATACCGTGATCGCGAATGTCGAGCGGCACGGCACGCTCGAACTGGTGGCCATCGGTATCGGCCATGATGTGGCACGCTTCTACAGCCAGGCGATGAGTGTGTTCGATGCGCGCGACCTTGGTCCGGCGCTGTTGTCGCGGCTCGAATCCCTGTTCCGACGAGACGCCTGAGACCTGTCACAATCCGCGCTCTGCAACCTGAAACCAGAAGAGACACTCCATGCTCAAGCAAGGTGATCGCATTCCCGACGTCACCGTTCGTCAGATGACGGCCGACGGTCCAACACCGGTCCCGCTGAAGGACTATTGCGCGGGTCGCAAAGTGGTGATTTTCGCGCTGCCCGGCGCCTTCACGCCGATCTGTTCGGAACAGCATATGCCCGTCTACGTTCGTCACGCGGATGCCTTCAAAGCCAAGGGTGTCGCGGCGATTGCCTGTCTGTCGACGGCGGACTTCTTCGTCATGGACGCCTGGGGCAAGAGTATGGACGTCGGCTCGAGTGTCGACATGCTGTCCGACGGCAATCACGAGTTCACGCGAACCGCCGGCATGACGGTTGATCTGAGTGGTGCCGGGCTTGGCGAACGCTCCCTGCGCTATGCCATGGTGATCGACGATGGCGTCATCCAGCACATTGCTGTCGAGGAGAGCCCGGGCGAAGTCGTCGTCAGCGCGGCAGAAGCTGTACTTGAAGTGCTGTAAAGGAGCGCTTTGGCGGTGATTCGTTGCGGTCCGGGCCGCGGGCTCAGCTCGCGGGCCGCGCCGCTTCGCGGGTAATGGCTCGCTCGACCGTTGGATTTAGACCTGCGCTGAGCAAGTTGCTGTCATCAAGTTCGTTCGCGAACCGGGTGAGCTGGTCACCCAGCACGGCATCGATCAGCTCACGCCGCACCACTCGCCGCTGTTCGTTCTGCAATTCGCTGCGAATGGTGTCGAGATAGCGGCCCAGAGCGCCTTCGGTCAGTAGCGTCGTGACCGACAGCATTGCGGGTGCCAGGATCAGATCGGCCGGTGCCAGGCCGCCGGACTTGACGGCCAACGCGATCCCCGCTGCATCCGTAGTGACCCTTGCGGCACGCAGCGTCGTCAGCAGGGCAGGTTGTGTTTGCAGACGTTCGTGCAGTCGCTGGGCGGCAGCCTCGATGCGCGGCTCGAAGGCCTTGCGGACCGCCTCTCCCTCGGCCTCGAATTCACTCGCAAGCGATGCCCGCCCGGTGCGCAGGCGCGATTGCAGGGCACGCCACCAGACGCCTTGTTCGGGCCTGTCTTCGCGCCGTTCCAGAATGGTCGTCTGCAACTGCATCAGTGTCTGTTCGAGAATCTCCGTGAGGATCTCGGCCTCCTGATCCGGTGCGGCGGCTTGCGCGTGTCCGAGCTGCCGGCGACCGACACCAAGCAAGGTTCGGGCAGGCCAGGTGACCAACTGCCTTGTACGGGCGAGCGAGCGGGCGATACCCGGAAGTTCGAGCAAGGTGAGCAACTCGGCCAGTGCGCGGTTGAAGGTGTCGTACTTGCGCGGATCGTCGAGGTAGCGCCGCAGGTAGGTTTCCTCCGCGGCGTCGAGCGCGGCGGCAACGAGGCTGCGCCATTCGCTGGCCGCGTCGAACTCGTGTCCGAGTGGCTCGAACCAGTGCGCGCGGTGTTCGGCGATGTAGTGATCGACGGCACGCGACTGTTGATCACGGTCGATACCTTGCACGGCCGTAGCGATGGCCTGGCCGAGGTGCCGACGTACCTCGCCAGCAAGATCCGGTGCGGTGTCCTCGAGTGCGCGTACGAACGGGATCACCACGACGGGTGGGGCTGTTTCTGAAAACTGTTCGTCGAAGCGGCGTTCGAGGGCCGACAGGACGGTGGGTTCATCGTTCGGGTCGAGCTTGTTCACGCAGATGACGATCGGCTTGCCGAGCTTACGCAACAGGCCAAGCATGTCCCAGACGCTCTTGTCGCCGTACTTGTCCTTGCTCAATACCAGGACCAGCACATCGGCTATCGCAGCCCCTTGAAGCACGGCGCCGCGATAGCCCATGGCCGCGATCGAATCGAAGTCGGGTGAGTCCCAGACGACGGCGTGACGCACCAGTGCCTCGTTACCGGCAACGACGGACTCCAGCACGAAGGTCTCGACCTCGGCAGGATCGAGCTGCTGCGCAGGGACGCGTTGCAGGGGCGCCATGACCCGCTCCAGGGGTTCGAGATCGTGCTCCTCGCAGCCCGTTGCGAGCCCGATGGCGTGAACGGTGTACCCTGCCAGGGCACTGATGCCCGCGGCGTTGCTGTCGAGCAACACATTGACCAGTGTGCTCTTGCCCGCCTGGGTCGGACCGAGCAGGACGATCTGCGCGGGATGGCTGGCATCGATTGCCGACAGGCGTCGCTTGTCGAGCAGTGCGTCGGCCAGCCGGAGGGTGTTGAAGGCGGCAGTCAGCGCAGGGTCGTTCGTATCGCCCCGGCCAAGCACCTGCCGATAACGTTCGAGCAGCCCGGGTAGCCAGGCGGTTGCGTCAGCATCGCCGTTTGCCGCGCCATCGTGTGCCGGGCCGCCGTCTGCCGAGCTTTCGTTTGTCAGGCTTTTGTCTGCCGGGTCGTTGCTTGCCGGGTCGCTGCTTGCCGGGTTGTCGCTTGATTGGGTCACGGATTCACCGCGTAGTCGACGACCAGGCCGATGAAGACGGCCAGGCCCAGTCGATTGTTGTCCAGAAAGGCGGCGAGGCAGCGGGCAGGCTCGCGCTGACGCACCATCCAGAGTTGCCGCGCCGCCAGAGTGGCCGCCGCCACCAGTCCAAGTGCATAGGGCAGGCCACGTCCTTCCGCCTGGCCGATGAACGCCAGCAAGCCGATGACAAGCACCTGTACCAGCGCGACCACGACGATGTCGGCACGACCGAACAGGATCGCCGTCGATTTCACGCCGATCTTCAGATCGTCTTCACGATCGGCCATGGCATAGAGGGTGTCGTAGGCCAGCGCCCAGAGCAGTGCGGTCGCGTACAGCATCCAGGCGAGCGGTGGCAGGCTGTCGGTCTCTGCCGCGAACGCCATGGGTACCGCGAAACCGAAAGCTGCACCCAGTACCAGCTGTGGAAAATAGGTGACGCGTTTGCTGAACGGATAGACAGCCGCCAGCGCCAGCGCGACGACCGACAAGGCAATCGTCAGCCGATTCATCGTCAGCACCAGCACAAAAGCCGCCAGCATGAGAAGCGCGGCCAGCACCAGCGCTTCACGTCCTTGCAGAGCACCGCTGACCAGCGGCCGCTGGTGCGTTCGGGCGACTTGCCCATCGATGTGCCTGTCGGCGTAGTCGTTGATGGCGCAACCGGCGGAGCGTGTCAGCACCGTGCCGAGGACGAAGACGATGAGGACGTCGAGTTTCGGGATGCCTTCTGCGGCGAACCACAACGCCCACAGCATCGGCCAGAGCAGCAACAGGATGCCGATCGGCCGATCGAGCCGGGTCAGGGCGACGAAGTGGGGGAGTTTCTCTCTGAGCGGGTAGGTAGACAAGATGTCGGAGGGTCCTTTGCCTTGTGAACGCAAGCCGGATGCCGTGCTGGGCATGTGCTTGTCGGCACGAGCGAGCCGCTGTGGAACTTCGTGGCCGGGCACACTGTCGCAAGCCCGTCTGACGTTCCGCTCGAGCGTTATAGTAACGGCGGCTTGCGCGGGCGGGCGTCCCGCCGTCATCCTCACCCCCGGAGTCTCCTGCATGTCACTTGCGCCCGCCAGCCAATACGACTTCGATCTCATCGCCATCGGCGGCGGCAGTGGCGGTATCGCAACCGTCAACCGTGCCGCGAGCTACGGTGCGCGCTGTCTGTTGATCGAGCGGGATGAATGGCTCGGTGGCACCTGCGTCAATCGGGGTTGCGTGCCGAAGAAGGTCATGTGGAATGGCGCAGGTGTGGCGCACCTGCTTGACGAAGCCTCGGGCTATGGCTACGACGTCACGGCGAACGGTTTCGACTGGAGTCGGCTGGTGGCGAAGCGCGAGGCGTACATCCGCAATATCAACAAGGCCTACGATGGCTACCTGGCCAAGAACAAGGTCGAGATTCTGAAGGGGGAGGCGCGGCTGGACGGGCCGAACACGGTCGTCGTCGGTGATCGGCGGATCAGTGCCGAGCGCATCGTGCTTGCACCAGGTGGTCAGCCGGTGGTGCCGGATATGCCCGGAGCGGAGTTGGGCATCACCTCGGACGGCTTCTTCGAGCTTGCGGCGCAGCCAAAGCGCGTTTGCGTCATCGGTGCGGGCTACATTGCGGTGGAACTGGCAGGCATGCTCCGCGCCTTCGGCAGTGAGGTGACACTGGCCGTGCGCAAGGATCGTTTCCTGCGCAGTTTCGACACGCTTCTCCAGGAGCAGCTCACGGCCGAGATGACCGCGGCGGGGGTCGAACTGGCAACCGGTTTCACGGCAGCAAGGCTGGAGCGCAAAGGCGCGGCGATCGATGTCGTCGGCATGGACGATGCGGTCCTGGCAGGTTTCGACACCGTGATCTTCGCCATCGGGCGCGCCCCGTCGAGCGCGGGTCTCGGACTCGACACCGCCGGCATCGAGACCGACGACCGCGGATACATACCGGTCGATCGATTCCAGGAAACGTCCACGCCGGGTGTGTTTGCGCTCGGTGACGTGACCGGACAGGCGGAACTCACGCCGGTGGCGATCGCGGCGGGTCGTCGGTTGGCCGATCGCTTGTACGGCGGCATGGAAGGGCGCCATCTCGACTACGAGCTGATTGCCACCGTGGTCTTCAGCCATCCGCCGATGGGCACCATCGGCCTGACCGAGGCTGCCGCGCGCAAGAAGTTCGGGGATGACGGCATCAAGGTCTACGCCACGTCTTTCACGCCGATGTACAACAGCTTTACCGAACACAAGAGCAAGACGGCGATGAAGCTTGTGGTAACCGGTAGCGAGGAACGGGTTGTCGGCTGTCATCTGATTGGTCTGGGCGTGGACGAAATGCTGCAGGGCTTTGCCGTGGCGATGCGCATGGGGGCGACCAAGCGCGATTTCGACGATACCGTCGCCATCCACCCGACCAGCGCCGAAGAACTGGTCACGATGCGCTGACTCGAGATCCGGGTCTGCCACGGCTCACGTCTGGCGGGGCCTGTATCGCGCGTTGCTGTGGCCGCGCTCAAAAGCCGGACAGGTCTGCCGCTACGAATGCCACGAGGCGCGCATAACGCTCGCCGCTCGTGGACCCTGGCGTCGAGACATGCCCGACCGGAACCCTTGCAAGGACGACTGCCTCACTCTTTCTCTTGAGAAGAGTCGCGGCTTCTCCATGCTCGAGATGCTCGTCACGATAGCCATCGCAGCCGTGCTGCTGGGCTACGCCATGCCGTCGTTTCGCACCATCGTCGGTGAATCCGAGATCACGGCGACCGTCAACGAATTCGTCTTCTCCCTGCAGACGGCACGCTCGGAGGCGATCAAGCGCGCAGGTCCGGTTGCGTTGTGCCACAGCGCCACGCCCTTGGCCGCGAACGCTGCCTGCGATGGCAGTAGCTATGCCGATGGCTGGATCGTCTACGTCGACCGCGATGACAGTGGCAACTTGAACGCTAACGACGTGCTGGTGCTGCAGAAAGAAGCAAGAAGCGCGGCATTCACGTTCACGCCATCAGCGGCATTGACCACCCAGATCAGGTTTTCCGACACTGGCACCAGCGTCAACGTCACCGGCTTGCCGTTGTCCGGGAGTGTCGTCATCGATCATGCCAGCGGTTCGGACAGTCGCTCGGTCAATATCGGTGCGAGTGGACGGGTATCACTCGAGGAGATCACTTCGTGAAGCACGCGACGCGTCGACGCAACCGCAATGTCCGCACGGGTCGCGCTTTTCGAGTGAGCCTTCAGGTGGGTCGTCAGGCGAATCGTCAGGCAGGCCTCGGCATCATCGAGGTGCTGATTGCCCTGGTCGTCGTCTCCTTCGGTGTTCTCGGCATGGCCGGTCTGCAGCTGACCGGAATGAAGCACAGCTCGAGCGGTTTCAACCGATCGAAAGCGTTGATGCACGCGGAGAACATGGCGACGCGTCTGCGCATCAATACACCGGCGGTCGCCAACGGCTTGTACGCGGCTGTCGATTCCGACACACAGACTGCGGGATTCTGCAACGCCCGGCCGACTCCGCATTGCCAGGTCACCATGAGTGCGGCGGCGGCCAGTTGTTCGACCGCCGAGCTTGCCACCTTCGATATCTGGTCGGTGAGCTGTGGTGAGTGGGGCGACTCAGGCGCCTCCGGTGGCATTCTCGACAGCCTTCCCTCCGGGCGGCTGCAAGTCCTGTGCGATGCCGTACCTTGCGCGGCGGATGCGTCGTACACCATCACCGTTGAATGGAACGAGGGCAGCGTGACCTCCGACGATCCGAGCGTGATCGATACAAGACGCGTGCAGATGAGGTTGCGTCCGTGAGCGTGACCGAAGCGATGCTTGCGGTTTGCCCCCGTGCTCGCATGCAGCACACCCCTCGGATGGCGCAGTCCGGTTCGCGCACGCGACAGGCTCAAGCGGGCATGTCATTGATCGAGATGATGATCGCCTTGTTGCTCGGGCTGATCGTGGTTGCGGCCGTCTACAACATGTATACCGGTACCATGCGTTCGTCGCGCTTTACCAACGGCCTGCAAAGCATGCAGGAGAACGGCCGCACCGGTGTGTCAGTGTTGCAGAAAGGATTTCGCCTGGCGGGTTATTCGCCTGCCACGCGCGTGACCGGGTTCGAACTCGATCCGGCGCAAGTCGACGTCAATACAGTGGTGGTGCGCTTGAACCAGGCGTTCGACTGCAACGGGCAATCGACCGCTGCCAGCGGCGGTGTGGCGGTGAACACCTACTCGCACGATGCGGATGCCGAGCAGATCCGCTGCCGCGGCAATTCGGCGCTGGCGAGCGACATGCCGATCGTCGATGGGGTAGAGCAGTTTCGCGTGCTCTATGGCATCGATATGGATGCGGACGATGTACCGGAAAGCTACGTGCCCTTCGGCCACGTCGATCTGACAGCCGAGCGCATTGCAGCCCTCCGTTTCGCGCTGCTGGTCAGCTCGGGAACAGCCATCCGATCACGCCCCCTCGCGGAGCAGCACGTCGTGCTCGACGCCGCTTATGACACCAACGACCGGGTCGTGCGGAGCGTCTTCTCGAGCACGGTGAAACTCAGGAATCGTCGGTGAATACGCGAACAACTGATATGCCGGACATGCACATCGCCGTCTTTGGCAAGCGCCCTGCCTCGCGGCACAAGCAGCGCGGCGTGGCGCTGGCCATCAGCCTGGTGCTTCTAGTCGCCATGAGCGTGATCGGTATCGCGACCCTGTCGGGTACTCGCCTGACCGAAAAGATCACCAGCAACGCGCAACAGAAATCCATTGCCTTTGAAGTGGCTGAATCCGCCATCAACACGGTCTGGAACGTCGACGAGATGATCGCGTCCATCGAGCAGATTCCGGGTGACGAATATGATGCACCCGACCCGTACAAGCCGGCCAACATCGCGGCTGAGCTGTCACAGGACTTCGACCAGACGCGGGACACCAGCTCCACCGTGGAAATTGACGGTTCGGTCTCGATTCAGGTCTGTGGCGAGAGCGCCATCCTGTTGCCGACGGGCACCGAGATCACGGCTGACAGTTCGTCGACCACCGCGTTCGCTTCTGTCCTGTTCGATGTCAACGGCGTGGCGACGATTCCCAACAGCGCGGCGCGAGCCGATCATCTGCAGCGTGGTGCGATCGATCGTCCGGCCACGGGGCGCAGCGGCGCTTGCGTCGTGCCGGGTATCTGAGGCGCTCGCAAGTCTTTACGCACGAACCGGAACCGGATTGCATGAATCGTCAACTTCGAGCCCCTGTTGCCCGTTACCGCCCATCCTGGCGTGGCTTCACCCTGGTCGAGATACTGATCGTCGTGGTCATCATCGGCATACTCGCGACGATCGCCATACCCAGCTACTCGGCGTTCGTGCGCAAGGCACGACGCACCGATGCCACCGCCTTTCTCAGTGAGGCTGCAGGTGAGCAGATGCGCTTCTTCTCCGAGAACAACACCTACGCCACCGACCTTGCAACACTCGGTTATGACGATGGGTATACCGATGACGGGTACTACTCGGTCACCGTCACCGGAGCCACGACGAATTTCTCGCTGACGGCGACCGTCGTGTCGACCGGGCTGCAATCAACCGATACCGACTGTGCGAGTTTCACGATCACCTCGACCGGCGCGATGACGGCCGCACGCTCGGACGGCACGACCAATCCGGCTTGCTGGTAGGTTCAGTCGACGATGCCCTGGCTCGACAGATACTCGTCGTAGTTGCCGCGGTAGTCGGTGTAGCCCGGCTTCGTCGCAGGCTTCAGCTCGATGACCCGCGTTGCCAGCGAGCTCACGAATTCCCGATCGTGGCTGACGAAGACCACGGTGCCCGGATAGAGATCGACCGCCAGGTTCAGTGACTCTATCGACTCCATGTCGAGGTGGTTGGTCGGTTCGTCGAGCACGATGACGTTCGGCGACTGCAGCATCAGTTTGCCGAACAGAAGCCTTCCCTGCTCGCCGCCGGATACCACGTTCACCGGCTTGCCGATGTCCTCTTTGCCGAACAGCAGGCGACCGAGAATGCCCCGGATCTGTTGCTCGTCGTGTGATTCGTTACCCCACTGACTCATCCATTCGAGGATGGTCGTGCTGGACGAGAAATCCTCGGCATGATCCTGCGGGAAGTAGCCGACGACGGCATTTTCACTCCAGCGCAGCTCGCCGCCCAGGGGGTCGAGCGCACCTGCCAACGCCTTGGCGAAGGTGCTCTTGCCGGCACCGTTCGGCCCGATCACCGCGATCTTCTCACCGGCTTCGACCATCAAGCTGATGTTGTCGAACACTTCCTCGCCGTCATATCCTGCGGCCAGATTCTCGATTTCCGCCGCATTGCGGAAGAGCTTCTTCTCGATCTCGAAGCGGATGTAGGGGTTCTGCCGACTCGACGGCTTCATCTTCACGACCTGCAGCTTGTCGATCTGCTTCTGCCGGCTGGTGGCCTGACGGGCCTTCGACTTGTTTGCCTTGAAGCGCTCGACGAAGGCCTGCAGGTCGGCGACCTGAGCCTTCTTCTTGGCATTGTCTGCATACAGGCGTTCGCGGGCTTGCGTCGACGCCAGCATGAAGTCGTCGTAGTTGCCGGGGTAGACGCGGATCTCGCCGTAGTCGAGATCGGCCATGTGGGTGCAGACACGATTCAGGAAATGCCGATCGTGGGAGATGATGATCATCGTGCTGCTACGGCCGTCGAGCACGCCTTCGAGCCAGCGGATGGTGTCGATGTCGAGGTTGTTGGTGGGCTCGTCGAGCAACAGCACGTCCGGGTCGGCGAAGAGTGCCTGGACCAGCAGTACGCGGAGCTTGTCGCCCGGTGCGACCTCGCTCATCGGGCCGGTGTGCTGTTCAAGCGGAATCCCTGCGCCAAGCAGGAGTTCACCGGCGCGCGATTCGGCGGTGTAGCCGTCGAGCTCGGCGAACTGCACTTCGAGATCGGCAACGCGCATGCCGTCGTCTTCGCTCATCTCGGGCAGCGAGTAGATCCGGTCCCGCTCTTCCTTGATCGTCCACAGTTCGCCGTGACCCATGATGACCGTGTCGAGAACGGTCTGCTCCTCGTAGGCAAACTGGTCCTGTCGCAACATCGCCATACGCGATCCGGGCAGCAGGGTGACATTGCCGGCGGAGGGCTCGAGCTCTCCGCCGAGAATTTTCATGAAGGTCGATTTGCCACTTCCATTGGCGCCGATGAGACCGTAGCGGTTACCTTCGCCGAACTTGATCGAGACGTTCTCGAACAGCGGTTTGGCGCCGAACTGGATGGTGAGGTTGGCGGTGGAAATCACGAAGGCAGGACTCGGACAGGGCCACCGGACGCGGCCTGCCAGCAGGCATTCCGGGCGTCGGTAGACAGATGGGTTGAGGGGTGTCGAGCGACACGCAGTGGCGTCTTGAACGGCTCGGCTCGATTCTAACGGAAAGTCGCCGGGTTCTCAGGCGACCGGGGCCTCTCTAGACAGCGGACGACCCGACGCGGGCTGGCCGGGATCCCGGCCAGCCCGCGCAGATCAGCCTTCGCAGGTCAGCCTGCGCAGGTCGAGAATACGCACCCGATGTCAGTCGCTCAGGATGAAAGTCACTTTCAGCGTCACGCGATATTCGGTGACCTTGCCGTTTTCAACGGCAACCTTCTGCTCCTTTACCCAGGCGCTCTTGATGTTCTTCAGTGTCTTGTTGGCGCGTTCGATCCCCTCAGTGACGGCGTCGTCGAAACTCGACGGGGAGGAGGCAATGATTTCGGTGACTTTGGCAACTGACATTCGGCTTCTCTGTGATGTGGGCTTGAGCCGATTACCATATAGGCGAGCAGTCGCGAAGTACAGGTGGTGACCCGATGGCCATGATGATGGCATCTCTCACTGCATCCCTCACTACATGACCCTTCAGCATCTTTTGCCCCCGATCGAGGAAGTGCAAGCATGAACGTCCATTCCGATGAACCGACGCACGACTTCGACACCGTCATTCCGCGTGACGGTACAGCGAGTCTGAAATGGGATCGTTATGCCGGCCGCGACGTCTTGCCGTTCTGGGTGGCCGACATGGATTTCCAGGTGGCACCGGTGATTCAGGAAGCCTTGCTCGAGCGTATCCAGCATCCGATCTACGGTTACACCTTGCCGCCTGCGGGGCTTGCCGAGGCGGTCATCTCGCACCTTTCCGCCGAGTATGACTGGTCGGTCGAGGCAGACTGGATTGTCTGGCTTCCCGGTGTGGTGCCGGGCCTGGCGGCGGCCTGTCGTGCCTTCTGCGGCACCGGCGAGGAGGCCCTGGTCAATCCGCCGATCTATCACCATTTCTTCGATTCCCATGAAGCACCCCGGCAGCGGCTCATCGAAGTCCCGTTGCAGCAGATCGGACAACGACGCACCTATGACATCGAGGCGATGCGCGCCGCCTGTACCGACCAGACTCGCCTGCTGATGCTGTGTTCTCCGCACAACCCGGTGGGTACCGTGTTCACCGCCGAGGAACTCGCCGAAATAGGCGAACTCGGGATCGAGCGTGAGCTGATCGTTGTCTCGGACGAGATTCATTGCGATCTGGTGCTGGATGAAACGGTCCACCATGTGCCGACGGCACTCGCCTGTCCGGCGCTGGCGCCAAGGCTCATCACCTTGATGAGTGCCAGCAAGACCTTCAACATCGCCGGCCTCAACTGCTCGTTCGCGATCATTGCCGACAAGGCGCTCAGGGCGCGCTTCGCCGCTGGATGCCGAAACCTCGTCCCGCCGGTACCCCCGCTGGCTTATGCCGCGACGCGTGCCGCCTATGCAAGCGGCCAGGGCTGGCGACGACAGCTGATCACGTACCTGCAGGGAAATCTTGCGCTACTGGCCGAGCGAGTGGCGGACATGCCGGGCCTGACCTTGTTGCCGCTGCAGGCGACCTATCTCGCCTGGATCGACGCGACCGCGCTAGGTCTCGATGACCCGCAAGCCTTCTTCGAAGCGCAGGGTGTGGGCCTGTCGAACGGCCAGCAATTCGGGCAGTCGGGGTATCTCCGCTTGAACTTCGCCTGCCCACGTTCGATGCTCGATGCGGGTCTCTCGCGCATGGCGAAAGCCTTGGCCGGGCGCTAGCGGTACGTCAATGGTTGATAGCACGTTGACGCATCATCGGTCGGAGAGGTTCAGCGACGGCGGTAGCGGAATACTTCCGGCGTCCAGCGCCCGGATGAAGTTTACCGTCATGCGTGCCGTGGCCCCCCAGAGGGTCTCGCCGTCGTAGGCGTCATAGACGATGATCGGGTGCAGGCGGGGACTCTTCGGGTCCTTTTCACTGCGAGGCCTTATGGTCAGGTTGTTCCGATCACGGAGCCAGTCCAGCGGAATCGTGAACGCGCGCGCAACTTCGCTAGCCTGCAACGCGAGCGGGCTGGGCCACTCCACCAGACCGACGACGGGCGTCACGCGATAGTTCGAGATCGTGACGTAGGGGCCAAGTTCGCAAATCAAGGTGATGCGCCGCGGGTGGAGCCCGATTTCCTCCTGCGCTTCGCGAACGGCGGTGGCGCCAGCGTCGGTATCGCCGCTGTCACGTGCGCCACCGGGAAAGGCAACCTGCCCGCTGTGCCGGTCGCGCTCGTCGGCTGCGCGCCGGATGAACAACAGATGCCAGGCGCCTTCCGTGCGAACCAGCGGTACCAGGACGGCGGCTTCGCGCATCGGCAGGCCGGCATCGGTGTAGCGGTCATCGACGGCCTCATCACCAAGCGGCATGTCGGAATCGAGGTGGAGTCCTTCGTCGTCCTCGGAGTCGGGTGTCGGCGGTCCTGAGTTCATCGTCACAGTATAGGTCTGCTCGCTTCGGCCTCGCTGTAACGGCTGTGGCGAAGTGGTACGAGACTTGAAATGACGCTGTTCATGTATCGCGCCTTGCTCTTGTTGATTCCATGCTGACGAACGTCCGATCAGGCTGTCTCCCTTGTTTCTCGCAGATCGTTGCCGACACACCTTCCAGCAATTCGGAGCGGCAGTCGGCGCGGCGCTGGAAGGTATTCGCAAGGTACGCTGCAGGGTGTCTGATCGCGATCGTTCTGCAAGGTTTCAATATTGCCGAGGCGGCCTACTTCAAACCCTTGAAAGCGTATCCCGACGGCTGGGATGCGACGGTGCTGTTCGGCGCGCAGGCGACTCGCGGGGCATCACGAACCAGCAGCCTCTCGGGGGCGAGCGAAGCGACTTACCGGGGCGGGCGCTGGGAAACCCTGTTCGAGTTCAAGGCGCTGAACAGTTCGTCCAGCGTGGCGGTCAACCGGCATGACGAGAACGGAGAGCCTGCGACCGACGCACTTGGTGAGCCGATCATGGATATCGTGCGCAAGCGCACCAACGATCGGCGTTTCGTGAGCCTGCAACCGCGTTGGTCGTTTCGAGCCGAGCGGAACTACCTGTTCTCGATCATCGACTACGAGACCAACACGCCTGCTGATATCCAGAGCTCGACACGCCAGATTGTCGGCATCGGCTATCGCTTGTGGAGAGACAAGTCGAATTACCTCACCGCCGGCATCGGTGTCGGCCGCAAGCGTCTCGAACGGGAATCGGGTGATGTGGACGAGGGCGGAATCGGTTACCTCGGACTGTCGTTCGTTCGAAAGCTGGGCGAGCGAGCGCGCTTCGAAGCCAGGTTCGATTCGGACTTCGGCGGCGAGAACCGGTTTACCGAACTCGACTTCGGCTTCACCTGGAAGCTGGCTTCGCCGGTAGCGATCAAGCTCGGGTATGAAGCACGACAGAACAGCGATTTCAGAAACGCCGAAAATCCTTTCGACGAGAGTGTCGACGCGCGGGCGACCTTGAGTCTCGAGATCGACGTCTTGTAAGGCCCATCGCTGTCAGGCCGGTCGAGCGGATAGCCTCCTCACGCTCGATTGCATGCAGCATCAGCATCCTGCACCGGATGTATCAGGGTGTATGTCAGGGTGTATGTCAGGGTGTATGTCAGGGCATATGTCAGGGCATATGTCAGGGCGTATTTCGGGGCGAATGTCGGGGCGCATATCAGGGCGAAGACTTGTCGATTGCAGCGGCCGACGGGGTGTCCAGGCCGCGCAGCGCAAATTGCCGGCCCGTGAAGATGTCGCCGATGAGGATTCGGGTGCGCTCGAACCAGCTGGCGCTGACCTCGCAGGCCGGGTCGTTAGTCTCCGGGGGGCAGGCACGTGTGCCGTTCGCGGCAAGCGTGATATGCATGCCATAGACCGGACGAATCGTCGTCCCGTCAGGGTTCTCCGTCCAGTCGAACATGCCGCCGCTGCTGGCGCCGAGAAGCTCGAGCATCAGTGACGGCAGGCGATAGAGTGGCAGCTTGCCGACGTCGATCGGGCCGCGCTTGCCGTCGATGACGATCAGCGGTGTGGTCACGAGTTGCTCGAGCTGCTCACCGCTGAAGTCCTCTCTCGATTCAGGCAGCCCGAGGACGTCGTCATAGACGCCGTAGTTGGGCCCGAGAAACGGCACATGGTCGCCGAAGGCGATGATGAGTGCCTCCGGATCCTCGCGGCGCAGCGTCTCGACGCGAGACATGAAATCGCGTGACTTGTACCAGATCTGGTTGATGTAGCCATTGAGCAATGGCGCTTCGCGACCGGGTGCAACCTGATCCGGGTAGGCCTCGCTGCCGGGAAACGGCAGGTGACCGTGATAAGTCAGCATGTAGTTGAACAGCGGCTTCGCATCAAGCGGACCGAGCTGTTCGAAAACCTGGTCGAAGTAGCTGTGATCGAGCAGGAAGTTGCCGACCGAATCGCTCATGTCGAAGTCGGCCTTGCTCAGATATTCGTCGAAGCCGGTCAATCGGTAGGCATGCGTCCGGTTCCAGAAGCCCGGAACGTTGGGGTGCGATGCCACTGTGCGATAGCCCGCCTGACGCAAGACGTCCGGCAGACAGGGCACCGGACGGCGCAGCCAGCCTTCGAAGAACACGGCGTTTTCCGTGACGGGATAGCCGCAGAGAACCTCGAACTCGGCATTCGCGGTGTACCCGCCGAACACCGGAGATAGTGCGATCGAATTGCCGGTCTCGGCCCACAAAGCGCGGAAATCGGCCGGGAAGGGGTCCTCGGGTACCCACTCCTGGCCGAGTGTCAGCGGATCGAAGAACGATTCGAGCACGATCACGTGAACGTTTCGCTGATCTATGAGCGTGTCCGGTGGCTGCCGTTCGAGGTCACCGAGAGCCGCAACGACTGCCGCCTCGGAAGGTGTCTTGCCGACCTTGGCAAGCGTTCTGACCGACTCTTGCACCAGATGCAGGGCCAGGCCGCGGCGCTTGAAGTTCTCGGGCTGATTCCAGACCGAGTTGCCGAAACGAGCATCCAGTGCTGTTCGAATCGGTTGCGGGTAGAGCACGCCGAGGGTGACGACCACGGCAACGCAGCCAAGGGTCAGCCAGGTGAGGAGTGAACGCCAGCGAACGAAGCACAGCAAGGCGATGAGCGGTGCTGTCAGTATGGCCACGACGGCTACTCTGCTCCAGCCCTCGGCGAGGTGATACAGGTTGACCACGTTGATGAAGTCGTCGGGACTCGCTGGCGTGCCGAGTACCGCGAGCTTGCCGCCGTTTGACAACTGGAAGCCGACGATGGTCAGAAGAGAGACGATCAGCGCACCACCGAGCCTTTGCGTCAACGCATAGATGATCGATGCAATAGCCAGATTGCCCAGGTAATCGCGGAGCCAGAATCGATGATCGAGATTGCTCTCGAAGAACGAGTCGAGCGCGAGTCTGAGCGCCCAGCTCAATACAAGTATCGCGAGCGCCAGCAGTGCGAGATCGCGCACGAGCTTCATCGGGGTGATGGCGTTGCCCCTTCCGGAATCTCTCACCGTATCGCTTTACCAGCCGCTCGCCTTTCGATCGTCGCTCAACGTCTGTCGGAGCTTTCGAGAGCATTGGTCAGGCGCGCGAGCAGCGAACCGTCGCGGGCGTTGCTGACCAGGCCGGACGGCAGGTCTGAGAACGCACTGACCAGCGACAGCACGACCGCAGAACAATAAGGAATGCTCTGCACGATCAGCAACGTCATCCACAACCGCGTGTCGGCGAGGTAGGCGTCATCACGCAAGCCGATGGCGAACGCTGCCAGTATCAGTGCGGTCGCGAACAGAAGCTCCTCACGTGCATCGGTGAACGCCTTCAACAGCGTGTGGCTGGACGCGTTCTTCGGGGTTCTGAAGAAACCGACCGAGGTGGTCCTGAGCCCTTCGAGCATGGCTCGGGCGATGGTGTGCGATACCGCAAGCCCGGCAATGCCGGCGGCGATGCTCTGGGTCAGGCTCGCGCGCATGCGCCACCGGTAGAGCACCAGCATCTTCGAGAGCTTGAAGACGAAGAAGGCGATGGGCAGCAGGCTCAGAATGACTTCCGGTGGCGTCAACACATGCGGGAACAGGATCATCAACACCGAGAATGCCAGGGCAACGATATTGAACCCGAGGCTGAGACCATCGGCCATCCAGGGCAGCCAGCCGGCAATGAAGTGGTAGCGCTGACCGGAGGTCAGTTTCGAGCGTGACAGGGACAGGAAGAAGCGCATGTGGTGTCGCAGGATCAGCACCGATCCGTAGGCCCAGCGAAACCGTTGCTTCTTGTAGTCGAGGAAGTTGTCGGGCATCAGGCCCTGTCCTTGCGAGCGCGGTATGTAGTGCGCGCGATGACCATCGGCAAGGATGCGCAAGCCCAGTTCCGCATCTTCGGTGATGCACCACTCCGACCAGCCTTCGACCGCATCGAGTGTGCTGCGCCGCACAATCGTCATGGTGCCGTGCTGGATGATGGCGTTGCGGGCGTCCCGATTGACCATGCCGATGCCGAAGAAGCCGGCGTATTCGCAGTAGATCATCGACTTGAAGAGACTCTCGTCGCCATCGCTGTAGTCCTGCGGGCCCTGGACGATCGCTACCTTGTCGTCGTCGAACAATGGCGTGCAATCGCGGAGCCAGTCAGGCGAGACAACGTAGTCACTGTCGATCACGGCGACCAGATCGGCATCAGTCGCGGTGTGTTGCAGGGCAAAATTGAGCGCTCCGGCCTTGTAGCCGTCGAGCGGGTCGACGTGGAAGAAGCGGAAGTTCGACTCCTGTCGGTCGCACCACGCCTGTACCGGCTGCCACAGCGCCGGGTTGCGGGTGTTGTTGTCCACCACGATGACTTCATAGTCGTCGTGATGGAGCTTGCGCAAGGCGGCAAGTGTGTTGATGACCATGTCCGGTGGTTCGGCATGGATAGGCACGTGAATGGAGACCTTGCGGTGCGTGTGCGGCCAGTCAGGATCAGGTGCGGGTTTCTCGGGCCGTCGCGCCCAGATGGACTCGGCCCATTCGTGAGCCTCGGCAAGCAGCACCAGCGTGATGCAGAAGGCGGCTGACAGCAGACCGATGCCGACCACGACCTGTTCCCACGAAAGGTACTTCCTCGAGTAGTCGTAGACGAGCCACACCACCGCTGTGGAAATGGCGTAGGAGACCAGTACCAGGAAACCGCGACCGCCATGCACGAGACCGCGACTGTCCCTGAGCAGGAGCGTGAGTATCAGGATGGTGAAAGCGAGCGAGAAGCCCGCCAGCGCCGGCCACTCGGGTACCGGCGTAACCGGTGCGCTGAACGGGAACTTGGCTTCTCGCTTCGCATCGAATATGCCCCAGTAGCGGCCGACTGCGCCCTCCGCCGTCTTCCAGACCTGGTCGAAGGCCTCGAGCACGAAGTATTCGGCGTCACGCGCGTCGGCTTCCTGCAGGAATCGGCGCAGGAACTTGGCCTGATTCTGCAACGAAGGCTCGGCGCCGCCACGTTGCCGCCCTTCGCTCGGCCAGCCGACTTCGCCGAGTATCACTCGCTTGTTCCAGAACTGGCGCCGCAGATCGTCGTAGCGTTCGAACACGTACTTGTGCGCGCCGTTTGCGGGAATGCCTTCCCAGTAAGGCAGGACGTGTGCGGTCACATAGTCGACATGCTCGGCGAGTTCGGGGTTCTTCAGCCAGATGTCCCAGGTTTCGGCGACAGTCACTGGAATGGGGGCGACGATGGCCTTGACCTGATCGACGTAGACGGCGAGTTCCTTGGCGGTGAGTTCCCGTCTGAGAAGCGCTTCGTTGCCGACGACGATGCCTTTCACGGCGCGGCCAAACTCAGGCTGAATGCGCGCCAGAGTCTCGATCTCGCGACGGTTTCGTTCGAGGTCGGAAGAGATCCAGACGCCGACCATGACGTTGAGACCGAGCGGGCGGGCAAGACGCGGCACCGCTTCGAGCGTGCCTTCGACCGAGTAGGTGCGAACAGCCCGGACTCGACCGGAGAGCAGCTTCAGATCGCGTTCGATCTGGCGTTCGCTCGGATAGTCGGTCGTTTCCGGATTCTGGTTGGCCCGGAACGGCGAGAACGAGACGCCCTGGATGGTTTCGGGCCAGGCGGGAACGTAATCGGGACGGTTGAACAATGCCCACAGCGCGAGGAGCAGGGTACCCACGAGGGTCAGCAGAATCCAGGAAGCTCGGTCGATCGTGAACAAGTGCATTTCCCTGACACCGGATCGGCGTCATCATCTTGACGGGCGTTTGTAACGAACGTCGAGATTGCGTCGTTGTGGGCCGACCATCGTGTCAAGAAATGACCGTCGAGATCAATGAATCTTGTTAAATATGTCGGCTCGGTACTGTCGAGTTCATCAAGTTGTCATGAAAGGGAACATCGTCACTGGGCAGGGCGTCGTGAAAGGCTGGGTTGTGAAGCGTCGCCAAGTGCCCCGAGCATGCGCCGCGTCGGTAGACTCGGTGCTGTTCTGTCTCGGAATACCGACATGCTGATATCCAATCTCGAGTTCCTGCCAGACCGGAAGGTCGTGCGGCATCTCGGACTCGTGCAAGGCAGTTCGGTTCGCTCGAAGCATGTCGGGCGAGACATCGCCGCGAGCTTCAAGAACATCTTCGGTGGTGAACTGCGCGGTTACACCGAGCTGTTGCACGACTCGCGCGAGGAGGCGACCGAACGCATGCTCGAGCAGGCGCGTAGCATTGGCGCCAACGCCGTCCTGAACGTGCGTTACAGCACCTCGAGTATCGCGGCCGGTGCTGCCGAGATCTTCGTCTACGGTACCGCCGTGGAGCTCGACGGCTGATGTTCGAAGCGGCATTCTTCCTCTTGTTGTTGTTGCTCGGTTACGGGTTCGGACGACTTGCCGAGCGTCGTCATTTCGCGCGGCTGGTGGTGCGTGAGCGTGAGATGAACACGCTGCCGGCGATCGCCAGTCGCTATCCGCCGACAGACCAGGCATATGCGCAACGCCTCGTTGGTGGCAATGTTGTCGTGTCGTCAGACTATTTCAAGTCTTTCGTCGCCGGGCTGGTCAACATCTTTGGCGGACGTGTCGCACCTTACGAATCCCTGATCGACCGGGCGCGGCGCGAAGCCGTCTTGCGGATGAAGGACGAGGCGCATGGCTTGCAGGCGACGTACGTCTTCAACGTCAAGTTCGAGACGACGCGCATTGCCGTCGGCCGTACTGGTGCGATGGAGGTACTGGCGTATGGCACCGCGATGATTCCTTCCACCGTCGATACCTGACGATGGACTACGAGAACCGACAGGCACCCGAAGGGATAAACACGGACGCCGAGCATCCCTTGCGCCTGTTCCTCCGACTTGCGCTCGCCGCCGTGGCTTTGTTGCTCATCATCGTGCTCGTCCTGCAGTTCAGTGGCGGCTGGCTGGCCAAGCGGATTCCGTTCCGTACCGAACAGGCGATCATCGAGAAGATGGGCATCGATTTCGGTGACGAGGCCGATTCGGCAGAGATTCTCGACTATCTGAATTCGCTGGCGTCACGGCTACTGACGGCCATGCCGCGGCCGGAAGGCCTGGACGTGGTGGTGCACTACAGTAGCGACGAGACGTTCAACGCCTTCGCAACGATCGGCGGCAACCTGCTTTTCTATCGAGGTCTCCTGGAACGTATTCCGCACGAGAACGCCCTTGCCATGGTGCTGGCCCACGAGATTGCGCACGTGCTGCATCGCGACCCCGTCGCCGGGCTCGGCGGCGGGGTGGCCAGTACCGTGGCCATCGCGGTGCTGGCCGGTAACGCTGGCACTGGAGTTGCCGGCGAGGTCATCGGGCGCGCAGGGGTCTTTGGCGGCATGGAATTCACGCGGCGTATGGAGCGTGAAGCCGATCGGGCCGGGCTCGCCGCGGTTGCTGACGTATACGGGCATGTTGCCGGTGCAGAAGCATTGTTTCAGCTCGTCGCCGAGCAGCGCGGCGAGAGCAAGGTGCCGTCCTGGCTCGGACGTTTCACTAGCACGCATCCACTGGATGCAGACCGCATACGCTCGATCGCCCGTCATGCGGAAGAATCGGGATGGTCGAACGAAGGCGCGATCACGCCGCTCCCGGCAGACTTTGATGCGTGGCTCGAGACCGGATCCTGATACCGACTCGGTAACGACGAACGAGTCTGTGCTTGTCGCTGCGAAAAACTGACGGGCAAACGGGTATTTGTACCGGGCAAGAGCTGCCGTCCGGTAATCAGGATTTTCCCCGGGTCTCTGCGACCTGTCGCTCGATATCAGGTCGACGTGTCACTGTGCTCTTCGCTGAGCCAGCGGTCGATCAGGAAGCGCGCGATGGAGTCTGATCGGGGGAGCTGCAGGGCGAAGCGTTCATCGCCCCAGCTCCCGAAGTTTCTGAGTTCCTCGCGGGTAAACCAGCGTGCATCGGCCAATTCGAGCGGATCGATGACGATATCGCGCGAGGTGGCCACCGCCTCGAAGCCCAGCATGATCGAACGCGGAAAGGGCCAGGGTTGGGAGGCGATGTAACGCACGTCACGGGTCGTGATTCCGCTCTCCTCGAACACTTCCCGCTGCACGCCCTGCTCAAGCGACTCACCCGGTTCGATGAAGCCCGCGAGAGTCGAGAAAACGCCGTTCGGCCAGGCGGGGCTGCGGCCCAGCAGGCAGCGCGCCGGATGGCCGTCGACAGGTGGATCGATGACCAGCATGATGACGGCGGGATCAGTCCTCGGAAACGCGCTGTGCGCGCCTTCGGGGTTGTCGCATGTTCTGATGTGCCCGCCATTGCTGCTGCACAGCCCACGCCCGCACTGCTCACAGAAGCGCGCGTGTTCCTGCCAGTAGACCAGCCCGCGGGCATAGGCTAGCAGCGAACCTTCTTCGCTCGACAGCCGTGGGCCGACGACGCGAAGATCGGCGAACTCGGCCTGGACCGATGAACCGTCTGGATCGGTCGCCTGCTGCGCCAGGGCGAGGCGAGCATCGTCGTCCAGACTGCTGACCGAGCTCGCGAACCAGGCGATACGGTCGAGCATGCCGAGGAAGATGGTATCGGCTGACGGCAACGCGACATCGCCTGCCACCGAGGCGAGCCGAACCTCACTGCCGCCGGCTGCGGGTACGTTGACCAGCAAGGTTCCGCGCCAGACCGGTATCACGCGACTCGTCGGTGCGTTCTCAAGTGCTTTCAAAGCAGCGTCGTCCCGACGCAGGTGGTCGCTTCGATCGAGAGAGCCGTGCGTGTAGAACATGTATGACGCACCGGGGGAAGTGGGCCCGAGATTATAGGTCGATCGGCCTCGGCCTCGCCGTTCTTGCTGAGGAACGCGGCCTACGCCAGGCATCGGCACGCGTCGCCAGCGCCTTCGATGTGATCATCGCGGCGCCTGGAAGCGAGGTCAATGCCCTTCCTGGCGCGGTTTGTCTGCAAGATACCAACCTTGCATTGATGTCCTCACCGGTGGATTCTCGCGCCGCTTCGCCATGCTGCGTGCGATCGGTGCGCCCCGTCGAGTAGACTCGCCTGTCCGTCGCCCGACCCCGGAAGTGTTCATGCGTCTTGCTGCTCTCGTCGGTCTCCTGCCGGCGCTGTGCCTGTCGTCGATCGTCATGGCCGCAGAGGACCGGGGTGAGGTTGCCAGGGCCGTGGCATCAGGCCCCTCGTTCACGGCCCTCCCGAGATGGGAAGTCGGTGTTGGTGGGGGCTATTTCTCGGGCCATGATTATCCGGCCTCCAACGATCCGAACCAACGTGCACTCGCACTGCCGTACTTGATCTATCGAAGCTCGGTCTTCAGGGTTGGCGGTGGTGGCATTCGTGCCGTGGCAGTGGAAAGGCCGCGAATACGACTCGATGTCTCGCTGGGCGCGTCGCTCAGTGCGCGCTCGGAAGGCAACGGCCTGCGCGCAGGCATGCCGGATCTCGATTTCCTGCTCGAACTCGGTCCACAGCTCGAGATCAGCCTGCTCGATCGCGAGATGGCGAGTGGCGGGCGGTTGCAGCTCGAATTCGCAACTGAACTGCGCGCCGTTGTCGCGACTGATTTCCAGGAAATCCACAGCCAGGGATTCGTTGCCGAACTCTCTGTGTCCGGCGCGCGGCGACGTATCGCGGGGTCTGGCGTGGATCTGCTGGCAAGCCTCGGTATCACCTATGCAGACGAGCGACTGCAAGCTTACTTCTACGAAGTCGACGCCCGCTATGCCCGCCAGGGAAGGCCCGCCTACGGCGCGAGCGGCGGCTACCTCGGGAGCGAGCTGTTCATCGGAGCGGCGCTGCGCCCCAACCGATCGTTGCGAGTCTTCCTCGGTATGCAAAGCGGCCTCTATGCCGGCGCGGCGAACCGTGACAGTCCGCTGTTCGAGACTACCAGCAGCACCGGAATCGCGGCCGGTTTCGCCTGGACAGTCGCGCGGAGCAAGCGCCTGATCGACGTCATCGAGGTCGACTGAGCCGCTCGCCTTGCCGGCCAACGCCTGAATCCGCGCGTCAGAGTTCCTCGTCGACGAAAATCACGTGGCGGAAGTGGTGCTGTTCTTCGAAGCTTGCGCCGAGTGCGCCGATCAACAGGCTGATCGATGCGCTGAAGCTTGCCATCTTCAGCCGTTCTGTCCAGCCGACCGCATTGGCTTCGAGAGCGCTTGCGACAGCCCATGCGGCAATGAGCGCGTTCTCGAACAACGTGCAGGTGGCCAGCAGTGCAAGCAACAGGGCGGCTGACCAGGTCGTCGCCAGGCCTGTCACCACGATCAGCAAGGCGGCGGTGCGCGTGACGATAAGCTGCTCGCTGAGGTGTTGGTGGCGGCTCAGCAAGAGTTGCTGACGATGCACGACAAAGGTCGTTGTCAACGCGAGTACGAACAGTGAGGTCAGGGCGAGTGTCGAGGCGGACTGCGACAAGCCGAGATCCCAGCCTTCGGCTGTCATCAGGAGAACGGCGAGGGTCGATACCGCGGCGGTGCTCAGTCGACTCAGCCGCTGGGGAAATTCCCAGGGTCGCGCCGCGCGAACGGCATCGGCGATTTCGCTGCGATTGATGTTGATGGCTTTCAGGGCAAAGCGCCAGCGCGAGCTCGATGGGCCGGCCGCGTCTTCGAGCCGCGTATCGGCGATTTCGCGAAACGCCTGTCGGAGATCGACAAGGTCGCGTTCGTAAAACCGCTGCATGGCATCAAGATCGCCCGGCGCTTGCGGGTGATGCAGCAGGTGCTGTCGATCTGCCGAAGCGCGCGAGCCGGCGATGTGCGCCAGTGCATGCATCATCAATGTGGCAAGCCTGTCGACGACGGTATCCGACGTATTGCTTTCACCGATCAGGCGCGCCGTCGAGATGACGGCCGCGTCCAGCGGTCGACTGAGGGCGGCCAGCGCGAACAGTCGGTAGTGGGCAATCAGTTCGTCGGCGGTGATCAGCAAGGTCACGTCCTGCTGGTCGACACCTCGTATCTCGGCGGCCTGGCGTAACAGTTCGCTCGATTCCTCGCGGCGAAACTCACCGATATCGCGCCTCTGGGTTGTCCCGATGCGCCAGTGAAAGTCGGGAAACCAGTGACGGAGATCTTGTCCGAAGCGACGAATCGATTGCGCCACAAGCTGCCGCGTCTCAGCATCCATGCGACCGGCGATGATGATGCCGATGTCGAGTGGAAGAGGGTTGTCGGACTCTGTCATGACGGGTCATGCAGTGGGTTGGCGTCGAATGCGCGCGAGCGCGAGAGAGGTGCTCAGACGTCTGAGATCAGCACGCAATCCAGCGAGCTGCAGGTGTTCCTGAGCGGGCGCTTGCGAGCTGAAGCGCAGAGCGTACAGCGCATGGCCGATTCGGGCGATACGTTCGCCTTCATCCGGCAGTGCGTCAGCCGCGCGCCTGATATAGCTTTGCCCACGTTCGTCCGGTTGTCGAACGATGCGCTGAGCTTCCAGTGCGGCGGTAAATCGACGCCAGGCGGCTTCGACGGGTGGCAGCCCGTCGTGGCGACGCAGTTCAGGCAGGCGCAGTACCGCCAGGCACCACAGTCCAGCCGCCGCCAGCACGAGTGCAACGAGCTGCCACGGTTCCGGATCGGGCAGGCCGAGCCGCTTCCAGAAGGCGCTCTGGCTGTCGTTGTCGAAATCGACCACGAGGCGCTGCCAGGCATGATTGACCGCGTCCCAGCGCAGATTCACGCTGGTCAGCCAGCCGCCGCCCAGCCTTGGAACGAGCGCACTGTCCGGCAAGGCCGCTGCCAGGCCATGTTCGATGCGTGAAGGCGCTACGGCTCCGGTCGGTTCGAAGCGCTGCCAGCGATCATCGATCCAGGCTTCTGCCCAGGCATGAGCATCGGACTGTCGAACGATCATGTAGTCGCCGTTCATTTCGCCACCGAGGTAGCCGGTAACCACCCGTGACGGAATCCCGGCCGCGCGCATCATTACCACGAACGCAGCCGCGTAGTGCTCGCAAAAGCCTTCCTGCGTGTCGAACAGGAACTCATCGACAGGAGAGTCGCCGAGCAGTCGGGGCGACAGCGTGTAGCGATACGGCTCTTCGTTGAACCGCTGTAACACGGCGTGAGCGTAGGTGCTGTCGTCGGGTTGGCTTGCGCGGAGTTCGTCGGCAAAGGCCAGGGTGCGTGGATTCCTGCCGGCGAGTGCCAGCGACGCATCGCCGGGAGCGCGAGCGTAAGCGTTGGCGGCACCGGGTAGTGAACGCTGCCGATAGCGGACGAGCGACGAGACGGGTTTGTCAGCGATCAGCTGACCGTCGTGCGTCAGTCGAGCGAGTGGCGCTTGCGGTCGTTCGTCAAGATTTGTGCGCGCAGGGAGGGACAGGGGAGATTCAAGGGCGAACATCCAGTCTTGTCTGTGCGGCTGCAGCATGACGGTGTAGTCGATTTCTCCCGGTGTCGCCTCACGCTCTCGAGGATCGAGTGACACAAAGTGACGTACCGGACTTGTGCTCCAGCGTCGTCCATCGAAGTCAGTCAGAACGGGACCACGCCAGTAACGCAAGGCGGGTGGTGGAATCGTGTCGACATCGTCGAACTCCACCCTGAAGGCCACCGCTCCGGACTGTGAGAGCGCGCCGATGCTTCCCGGTGACATCGAGTCTGATAGCCCGGTCGTCGCCATGGAGTCTTCGGGCAAGGACCACAGTGGCCCTGGCAAGCGTGGAAACACGAAGAACAGGAGGGTTGCCAGCGGCAAGCCTTGCAGGAGCAGCTTGCCGACCAGTCGCAGGCGCGCAGCCGTCGCGCTTTGACGCCCCGGCTCGCGCATTACCACCAGTGCGTTGCCGAGAGCGAAGACCGCAGGCAAGGTCACGAATGCCGAGATCAGGCTCTGCGAATAGAAGTACTGGGTCAGTAGCAGGAAGGCAGCGAGGCACAACAGCAGGGTGGTGTCGCTCGTTCTTCTGACTTCGGCGAACTTGGCGGCAACCAGTACGAAGAGAAATGCGACGCAGGGGTCTCGACCGAGGAAGTACCCATAGTCGACGCGGATGAGAAGGGCCGCCACCGCGCCAAGCGTGCTCAGCGCGAGCGGGGACAGCAGACGCTCGCACAGTGCTCGACCGGGGCGGTGCAGATCGTAGAGTCGGAGGCCGACCACCGCGGCGCCGAGCACGCTGATCCAGATCGGCAGGTGCATCAGGTGCGGCAGCTGAACGAGCAACAACAGCGCGGCAAGAGCATGCAACGACCGGAACTCGAGGTTGCGGCGTCGATCGGCGCGGGACGAGAACAGTCTCTTGCCGAGGTCAGGCTCGCGGTGCTCAGTCTCGCGGCGTGCGGGCTCGTGGTTCGCGGTAGTCGGTGCGCTCATCGAACACTCATGACGCCGTCCGCAGATCACCGTGCAAGGCCAGCGCGGTCAGCGCCGCCTCTCGCTGAACGGGTCCACGGGTGCTCGCCAGGCGGACGGCCGGCAGATCGAGCGAGTACTCGTTGTCGCCAGCTTCGGCGGCAAGTACCCACGCCGTCAGACGGGAGAGTTGAGCTTCGGTGTCGATCAGTCGGGTGCTGGCCAGTGTCAGCGTCGTGAGTCCCCGGCCACTGTCGGCTTCAAACAAACGTACATGCAAACCCTGTCCCCTGGCCAGGCTCTTCCAGGCGATGGTGCCGGGTTCGTCACCGGGCAGGTAAGGTCGTAGTCCGGCAACATCGCCGCGGCGGGTGCGGTGCGGACTGCCGGACTCGGGCGTGGATGGCTCGGCAGGTACCATCGGAGCGTCTGCTTCGGGCGTCGGATAGACGATGCCCTGCACGTCGGCGTGCAGGTAGCTCCAGGCGTTCCAGAGACCGAGCGGCCAGTCACACTCGAGCGTCAGCCGTCCGAGCGACTGACGGCCCCGCAGTGTCGTCGGCAAGAGCAACTCGGCCTTCTGCTCGCTCTCGGCGGCAACGTCGCTGGTGACGCTGGCAAGTGGTCTTGTGCCTGTCTTGCGTGTTGCCAGGCGGAGTCCGTAGCGCGCCAGACGCGTGGGGTTTTCGAGTGTGGTGACGAACGAGAGTGACCCGCCTGCAAAGGTCACCGAGGTATCGATGCGGCGTACGGCCATGCCGGCCAGATTCCGGTAGGTGCTGAGGAGCGTTGCCGAGTAGAGGCCCGTCAGCAGGAAGCACAACGCATAGCCGAGACTGAGGGCATAGTTTACCGATGCGATGAGCATGATGAACAGCGCGCCGAGGAAGGCCCAGCCTCGTCGGGTCGGCAGGATATAGATGCGTCGATGTTCGACCAGGAGCGGCAGAGCATCTTCGGCACGGATTCGAAAGACCCGTTGCCGGAATCTCGCGAGCGTTGCGGGCTGTGTGGCTGTGCCGAGACCGTCGGCTGTCGGATTGAGGCGCACGCGCGAATCAGGGCATGACGACGCGATCGAGGATGGCCTCGGCCGCGTGCCGCCCGGTGCTGACCCGCCCGGTCAGGCGATGACCGGCAAGGGCGGGAAAGATGTCGTGAACATCGTCCGGCAAGACATGTCCACGGCCGTTCAGCAGAGCGAAGGCACGACTGAGGCGAAGCAGCGCAAGTCCGGCGCGCGGGCTCAGACCGACATCGCCCTCGCGAGTGGCGAGGAGGAGCGCCTGAACATAGTCGAGCACGGGCGCGGCTACGTGTACTGCATCGGCTTTGGCCATCCAGTGCGCCAGCATTTGCGGGTTGGCGCAGGGCTCGAGTTCGGCGATGTGTGCACGGCGATCGCCATGCTCAAGCAAGGCACGTTCGCTGGCGGGATCCGGGTAGCCGATCTCGATACCCACCAGGAATCGATCGAGCTGTGATTCGGGGAGCGGATAGGCACCGAGCTGATCGGCCGGATTCTGGGTCGCGATGACGAAGAAGTCATCGCTCAGCGGGTAGCTTGTTCCATCCACCGACACCTGTCGCTCCTCCATCGCCTCGAGCAACGCACTTTGCGCCTTGGGTGGTGCCCGATTGATCTCGTCGGCCAGCAATACGGACGTGAAGACCGGGCCGTGACGAAATTCGAAGCGACTGTTGACGGTATCGAAGATCGATACCCCGACGATATCGGCGGGCAGGAGATCGCTGGTGAACTGGATACGGGACCAGGGCAGCCCGAGGCTTGCACCCATGGCCTGTGCCAACGTTGTCTTGCCGACGCCTGGAATGTCCTCGATCAGCAGATGCCCGCGAGCCAGAAGGCAGGCCAGAGAGAGTGCCACCTGCTCGGACTTGCCGAGCAGAACGCGTTCGAGCTGATCGAGAACCGCCTGCAGGCCGGTGTCGCCTGGCGGCACGAGGTCGGTCACGGCAGCGGTACGGGTCATGGCGTTCGGCATGCGGATTGGGGCGAATTGGCGGTCAACCGCTGTTAGCGGCCGGTGACGCTCTGTCTGTCGCGCCGAGGCCTGTTTGTGTGCCCGTTCGAACATTCGTTCAGCGCGCGTCGACGGGCGTTTGCAGCTTGGTCAGGCAACTGGATATCAGCGATTCGCTTGTGTCGGCAAGCCCGTTGGTATACTCGGCGTCTTCCCTCTGCAGGTCTGTCGGCGCCGCCCATGCGTGTCAAGCACCTTCTCAAGTCCGCGCCTCATCAACACAAGGACGCGCAAGTGCGTCTCGAGTTCATCGAAACTCTCGATTCGAGTAACGATGAGGCGGCCGAAATGCTGGCAGATACCGCGCTTCGCGATACCGACAGCGAGGTTCGGGTTGCCGCCATCGGCCGCATTGTCGACCTGGCTGTCCTGCGTGAATTGCTCGATGCAAACGGTGATCACGGCGAAGTGATTCGGGAAGCTGCCGAGAAGCGTCTGGGTGAACGCATCGAATCAGGTGAAGTCAGCGATGTCTCGATACGAGCCTTGCTCGAATCGCATGCTGACCAGCTTGCCGTTCGCGTGGCGGGCGACAGTCCTCACGCTGAACAGCGTGCCTTCGGTCTGAATGCCCTGGAGGACGAGAATTCGCTGGTGGCGGTCATCCAACAGTCCCGTCTGCATGACGCGCGTGTTGCCGCGGCGACGCGATTGACGCGTCACGACACCATTCGCAGTGCCTTGGTGGCCTGTCGATCGCGCGACAAGGAAGTGGCAAGACTCCTTCAACAGCGTCTCGACGCGGAAGCCGCTGCCGAGGCCGAGCGCATTGTCACTCGGCATGCGGTCAGCAGTACGCTGGATAGCATGCAGCAACTGGCGCAGTCCGTCTGGTCACCCCAGTCTGCCGGCAAGGCGCAGATGTTGCGCGAGCGGTGGGCACAGATCGAACCTGGCGAGACGGCGGCACAGGCGGAAATCTTCACCATGGCCGACGCGGCGGTTCGTGAGGTCATCGACAACCATGAACGAAACGCCCGCCCGGAGCTTGCAACTGCTGTTGAGGTTGCGCCGAAGGCCGCCGTGGCGGCCGACAGCGGGCAGGCTGTCGCCGCGGAAGCCGATGCAAGTGTGACCGCCGAGCCGGCTCAGCCGGATCCCGAGCCGGACAGCGCAGCCATGGCCCTTGCCGAGAGCCTCCGGGAGCTGGATATTGCGAGCCTCGTTGTCGCCATCGACGCGAGTGATACAACTTCCGACTCGGTAGTGGCCGGCACCCTGCGCGCACATGCACGCGCTGTGGCTGTACTGTTCGACCCGCCGTTCGACCATCAGCGAGCGCGCCCGGCGGCATTGAAGGCTCGTATCAAGCGGGTGGCGGCGCTTCTCGACACCCGCACACTGGTGCCGGGTCTCGAACTGTCGAAGCAAGCCTACGTGACCGAATTGTCTCTGCATCATGACGCGCTCGTCGATCGGCTCGGCAAATCCGAACAGGAGTCGGCCGATAGGGTAAAGGCCACCCATCGGCAGTTTGCGGCGCTTGGCGGGATCATTTCTGAAGGCAAATGGGCGCCAGCCAACAGCTTGCTGCGGCGTCTTCAGAAGAAGCTCGCGGCCATGGAGCCGACCGAGCGCTCGACGCTCGATGACAAGCTCGCGCGTGCCGAAAAGCAACTGGCCGAAATGGGCGACTGGCAGGACTTCGCCGCGCGGCCAAAGCTCGAGGCCTTGTGTGTCGAGATGGAGGCGCTGACGGCGAAAGAGCTCGAGGCACCGAAGCTTGCGAAGGAAGTGCGCGATCTCCAGTCGCAATGGAAAGTGCTCGGACCGAGCCGTGCCGCCAACGAACTCTGGCCGCGCTTCAAGACGGCAGGTGATGCGGCTTACGAACCCTGCAAGGCGTACTTCGCCCAGAAGAACGTTGAGCGACAGAGCAAGATGACGGCGCGCCGCGCGATCTGTGAAGCCCTGGAGGCGGATATCACCTTGCTCGGCAGCGCCATGCCGGTTGCGCACGACAAGGTGTCGGATCCGGTGGCCGAGACAGCCGAGACAGCTGAGACAGCTGAGAAAGCTGAGAAAGCTGAGAAAGCTGAGAAAGGCGATGCCGCTGAGACCGGCGACACGCCTGGTGGGGTGGAAGCGGCTGAGGCGGTGCCTGTCACCGAGACCGAAGCGCCTGCCACCGACACACCGCCAGCAGCCGAGCCGGATGATGCTGAGATCGAGACGGTGGGCGTCGGACCAGAGCCTGAGTGGAAACTGATTCAACGTCGGGTCAGTGATGCCAAGCGGGAGTGGAGTCAGAATCGCATCACTGACAGAAAGCCCGACCGCAAGCTCGAGGCGCGTTTCTCGGCTGCACTCAAGCCTTTCGAATCGGCACTGAAGCGCCAGTATGTGGTGAACGAGACGGCCAAGAAGGAGCTCATCGAGAAAGCCGCTGCGCTTGCTTCAGGAGAAATCACGCAGCACGTTGCCAATCAGGCCAAGACCTTGCTCTCGACGTGGAAGCTGGTGGGAATCGTGCCGCGCCGTGTTGATCAGAAGCTTTGGGAGTCCTTCAACGGTCACCTCGGCACGATCTTCAAGCATCAGCAAACCGTCGCCCGCGAGAAGCGGCGTGCCGGCTTCGAACATGTCGATCGTGCCCGCGCGATCGCGAAAGAGCTCCGCACGCTCGCGCGCGGTGACAAGCTCGATGAAGCAGCAGTCCAGTCACTCGTTGACGAATTCAATGCTCTGCCGGACTTCCCGGATCGTGATCGCCGAGGTCTTGAACGCGACTTCCGGGGCGCGCTCGATGCCACAGCACGTGTCCAGGAGACTGCCGGCAAACGTCGACACCAGGCAGAACGGGAGGAGCGTCAGCGTCTGATCGAGCTCTGCGAGCGCCTTGAGACCGCTGTCGAGACATCCTCGACAGACAGTGCCGATGCCAACTCGACCTTGATCGAAGACGTCAGGCACGGTTGGGAAGCCAGCGACATCCGTCTCGGCCGGGAAATTGCGGTCAGACTCGAGGCGCGTCGCGATGCGGCACTGGCCTTGCTGGAAAGCGGTGGTCGATACGACTATTCCGCCAACGAGGAGATCCGCCGCGATCTCTTGATCCGGATGGAAGTGGCCGCTGACATCGAAACACCCGCAGAGGACAAGGCCAGGCGTATGAGGTTTCAGCTGGAAAACCTGCAGGCCGGCATGACCTCGGCGGCGGTAGCCGACCGGAGGACGACGCTGGCCGCGCTCGAAGAAGACTGGCTGGCGGCCGCGCCTGCGAGCCTGCGTGTGCACGGCGCGTTGCAGTCGCGGTACCTGAAAGCGATGGGACGATGATCGGCGGTTCGTTCTCGCAAGCGATCACGTGACGACAACGCCGACGCGCGCAGTACTCGAGCGAGCCATTCGCGACGGGGAGTTCGTACTCCACTATCAGCCGAAGATCTCTCTGGCAACGGGCTCGGTGGTTGGCGCGGAAGCCCTGGTTCGCTGGAATGTCGGTGCGACTATCGTCTCGCCGGACGATTTCCTGCCTCTGGCCGAAGAGAGCGGCCTGTTGCACGATCTCACGCTCGGCCTGCTTGATCAGGTACTGGAGGCAACGGCATCGATCAGTCACGCGAGTCCGGGCTTTGCCGTGTCGATGAATGTCGCGCCGGACGATCTGGCAGCCAACGTGATCAGCAGCCGCATCGGATTGGCACTCGAACAGCAGTCGATCGAGGCGAGAAATCTTCAGATCGAGATCACCGAGAGCGCTGTCATGAGTAACGTCGAGACCGTGCGCGACGATCTCGTGCGTCTCGAAGCCCTCGGCGTCAAGGTGCTGATGGATGACTTCGGCACGGGTTACTCCTCGATTGATCGTCTGAGCCAGTTGCCCTTCAGTTCGCTCAAGCTGGATCAGGGCGTGGTCAAGAGGATGGGCACATCGCGACGCAACCTCGAAGTCGTCAAGGCGTCGATATCGATGGCGCGAGAGCTTCGCATGACGTCGATTGCCGAGGGCGTGGAATCTGCTGGAGCCTATGACCTGCTGATCGCCAATGGATGCGAGGAAGCGCAGGGCTACTGGATTGCGCGACCGATGTCACTTGACGAGTTGCATGGCTTCATCGACTCACCCCCTCTCTTCGGTGGCTCGCAGATCGGTCGCGTGCACCACGCGATCCTCGACCTCCTGCACTTCAGGAAGTGTCTGGTCGATGCCGTCTTCTGTAGCGTCGACGGGACGGCCGATGCGCTTCAGTCGGTCATGCATCCGGGAACCGGAGGCGATGTCGAGTCGTCGCGCGTGGGCGCCTGGTACTTTGGCAGTGGTCGCAAACTCGAGGGCTTCCTGGCCTATCGCGCCATCGAGACGCCGCTCAGGCGCTTGCATGATGAAGGCAACCAGTTGCTCGATGCACTTGACGAGTCGGCGGCGGGTGTCGGCGTCGGTGGTGATGCCAAGCTCGCTCATCTGGATGCCCTGGTCGAGGAGATTATCTCGCTGATGCACCAGCTCGAACGAGAGTTGATGGTGGCGAGAGTTCATTGAGCGGCTCTGCTAGGATGCACATCCGGAATACAAGCCAGGTCAATTCGCAAGGGCATCGTCCGTTGCCACTTTCTCGGAGAACATCGCGTTGGATAATCTGACTGCAAGCAGCAATACGCTGTTCGTCTTGCTCGGGGCAATCCTCGTGTTGTTCATGCATGCGGGATTCGCATTTCTCGAGGTCGGCACGGTTCGAGAGAAGAATCAGGTCAATGCGCTGGTGAAGATCTTTGCCGATTTCGCGCTGTCTACCGTGGTCTACTTCTTCATCGGCTATCCGCTGGCCTACGGGATCGATTTTCTCGTGCCGGCAAGCGAACTGTCTGTCGGCAGTGGCTATGAGCTGGTCAAGTTCTTCTTCCTGCTGACTTTTGCTGCAGCCATTCCCGCCATCATATCGGGGGGCATCGCCGAGCGAGCACGGTTCTATCCACAGCTGCTTGCCTCCTTGGTGATCGTTGCTCTCGTTTACCCGTTCATCGAGGGTATTGTCTGGAATGGCAACCTCGGACTGCAAGCCTGGCTTGAGTCGACGACCGGGTTTCAGTTTCATGATTTCGCGGGCTCGGTCGTGGTGCATGCGACCGGTGGCTGGCTGGCCCTCGGCGCCGTCATCATGCTCGGTGCGCGTCGGGGTCGCTATCGCCCCGACGGGACGATCGCAGCCGCCTATCCTCCATCGAGCATTCCGTTTCTCGCGCTCGGAGCCTGGATACTGACCGTTGGCTGGTTCGGCTTCAACGTCATGTCCGCCCAGTCGCTCGATGGCATCAGCGGTCTGGTCGCCCTGAATTCGCTGATGGCGATGGCGGGCGGTGCGCTTGCCGCCTTGCTCGCCGGCCGCGCCGATCCGGGCTTCCTGCACAATGGTCCGCTGGCTGGTCTGGTCGCCGTCTGCGCAGGCTCGGACGTCATGCATCCCATCGGTTCGCTGATGGTCGGGTCCGTGGCAGGTTGTCTGTTCGTCTGGGCATTCACCTGTGCACAGAATCGCTGGGGCATCGATGACGTCCTCGGCGTCTGGCCACTGCACGGCCTGTGTGGAGCCTGGGGGGGAATCGCCTGCGGTATCTTCGGGCTGGAGGCGCTTGGTGGACTGGGTGGGGTGTCCCTGACCAGTCAAGTTATCGGTACCCTGAGCGGTGTGTTCGTCGCGGGTGTCGCCGGTTTTGCCGTCTATGGGCTGATCCGTGCGATGGTCGGCATCAGACTCAGCGAGGAAGAGGAATTCGAGGGGGCCGATCTCGCCATCCACAGAATCTCCGCGACGCCTCGATGATTTGCTATCAGCGGTCAACCGACTTGAGAATGGACGGCTCGTTATTCTCAAGGGGAAGGGCTACCAGCGGAGGAATCAAATGAAGCGCATCACTGCCATCATCAAGCCATTCAAGCTCGATGCCGTACGCGAGGGACTGGCGACGCTGGGGATTGCGGGCATGACAGTCTCGGAGGTGAAAGGCTTCGGCCGTCAGAAGGGCCATACCGAACTCTATCGAGGCGCCGAGTACGTCATTGATTTCATCCCGAAGACAAAGGTAGAGATCGTTGTCTCGGACGGACAGGTCGAGGAGTGTGTCGACGCCATCATGCAAGCTGCCAGCAGCAACAAGATCGGCGATGGCAAGATCTTCGTCGAGTCGATCGATCGCGCGATTCGCATCCGCACCGGTGAGGAGGGTGACGACGCGTTGTAGTGCTGTGCCTTCAGCCTTGCTGACGTTCCCAGGGCGGGCTCGGCGAAAATTGCTTGATCATGAAGTCGGTAAATACGCGCACCTTGTTGCTGAGGTGGCGTCGATGTGGGTAGACCAGCTGAATGCTCGAGGAATCCATGGCGTGCTCCTGCAGTAGCGGCACGACCAGACCCTCACGCAGGGACGGCTGAACAACGTAGGTGGCCAGGCGGGCAATGCCGATACCGGCCTTGACCGCTTCGTGCAGTGCAGAGGCGCTGTTGGTGTGGAAGTTCCCCTTTACCCGGTGTGTTCGAACGCCGTCACTTGTCTTGAACTCCCAGTCATTGAAATGCGTGATAGAGGAGTGTGTCAGGCAGTTGTGACTGCTCAGATCGTCCGGTGAAGTTGGCGTGCCGTTCTTTGCAAGGTATTCGGGCGAAGCGCAGATGATGCGCTTGTTGACAGCCAGTCGACGCGCAACCAGCGACTCGTCGGTGAGGCCGTCACTCAGCACGATCGCCACGTCGACGCTTTCGCCGACGAGATCGACCTCGCGTTCGCTCAGTTCGAGTTCGACCCGAAGTTCAGGGTAGAGCGCCATGAATTCGGGCATCAGCGCGATCATCTGCAGCCGTGCGAAGGCCGAGACGGTGGTTATTCGCAAGGTACCGCTGACGCGGTCGTGCAAGGCCATGACCGCGTCCTCCGCCTGGCGGATCTCGTCGAGTATGGCGCCGCAGCGATCATTGAAGGCGTGGCCTTCAGCCGTCATGCTGAGTTTGCGAGTGGTGCGTTGGAACAGTCTGGCACCGAGCCGGTCCTCGAGGCGGGTGATCAGCTTGCTGACGGCTGAGGGGGTCAGATCGAGCTCGCGCGCGGCGGCTGAAAAACTGCCGAGATCGGCCGCTTTCGAAAAGACCAACATCTCCGTGTACTTGTCCATGATTTCAATGACACCGCTTCACAAGTGACTGTAAGACTACTCCATTTATGAATGAAAAATTCATCAATAGGCAGTTGCTGATGACAGCATACGCGAACTGGAACACAGGTCTTATGACGCAAGCGTCAACGTGGATCACTGGTTTCGTCGATTCATGACGAGTACCGGACTGTCAACTGTTTCGCAGGTATCGACAGTCGATAATTCGTTTCACTATCCGATACTTCAGTCGTGCCGAGCTCGACATTCAGCGCGTCGAACTGGCATTACCGAAACCCGGTACGACGACGGGCACGCGATACCCTTGCCACCCGGTGTCGCCGAGAGGCACCCCCAACTGGAATGCATCGTGTGTTCAGCCCCGTCTATCGCTACGTTGAAGGACTGATCGATCCGCTGGCAGCGGCGGCAGTGGTCCAACCGCCCGACGATACCGTCGGTTTCTTCACTCATCACCTGCGACCGGTGCGATGGGCGGTGGTCGTAACCTTGCTGTTAGCCGGTGTTGCCGCTGTCAGCGAACTGTTCATCTACCTGTACCTCGGACGAATCCTCGACTGGATGACCCTCGAGGTGCCTGGCGGGTTCGTCGAGCGTCACGGCATGGCATTGCTCGGCATGGCGCTGGTCGTCGGTGTCATCAGACCGTTTGCCTTGCTCGGCACGCGGGCCATGATCAACCTCGCCATCGCCCCGGGTCTGGCCAATGCGACACGCTGGCGCAACCACCGCTACGTGCTTCGCCAGAGCATGTCTTTCTTCGAGAACGATTTTGCCGGACGCATCTCGCAGAAGGTCATGCAGACCGGGCATGCCTTGCGTGAGGCCGTTGTCAACGTCCTCGACGGCGCCTGGATGTTGCTGATCTACCTGCTTGGCATCGTCTTCCTGTTCAGTGACATGCATATGCTGTTGCTGATTCCGATCGGCCTGTGGAGCCTTGCCTATCTGGGGGTTGTGGTCTTCATGGTGCCGCCGGTACGGCGGCGTTCGGCACAACTGTCCGAGGCTAATTCCGGACTCATAGGTCGCATTGTCGACAGTTACACGAATATCCAGTCGGTCAAGCTGTTCGCCCACCACACACTCGAGGAGGAATTTGCTGCCGAGGGAATTCGCCGACAGACGGGAGCATTCCACACCTTGATGCGATCCATACTCGACATGACGGTGACCCTGACGGTACTTAATACCGCCCTGGTGCTGGCGACAGCGTCATTGTCGATCGTGCTCTGGACAGAGAATGCAGTCAGCCTGGGCGAGATCGCCGTCGCCAACGGTCTCGTCATCCGACTCAATCAGATGTCGGGCTGGATCCTCAGGACGATCACGTCGCTGTTCGAGAATATCGGTGCCGTACAGAATGGCATGGAGACGATCGCTCGCCCGTTGGCGGTTACCGACGCGGAGACGGCGACTGAACTGACGGTCGAGAATGGCAGTGTCACCTTCGATGATGTGTCGTTTCGTTATGCGGACAGCATGATGACAGCGACACGTCATTCACTGGTCGAGCATTGCAGTTTCACGCTCGCGCCGGGCGAGCGGGTCGGGCTGGTGGGTCGTTCGGGTGCCGGCAAGTCGACGCTGGTCAACCTGCTGATGCGCTTTCGCGATGTGGACGAGGGGCGGATTCTCGTCGATGGCACCGACATTCGGGACGTCGATCAAGGGAGTCTTCGCGCCGCGATCGCCGTGGTCACTCAGGATACCTCGCTGTTGCACAGATCGCTTCGCGACAACATTCGCTACGGCCGGCCGGAGGCAAGCGACGCCGAGGTGATCGAAGCGGCCGAACGGGCGCAGGCAATGGAGTTCGTTCGGGAGCTGGTCGATCCGCACGGTCGGCGCGGTCTCGACGCCCATGTGGGCGAACGAGGCGTCAAGCTGTCGGGAGGTCAGCGGCAGCGGATCGCTATCGCGCGCGTGATCCTCAAGGATGCACCGATCCTGGTACTCGACGAAGCCACCAGTGCGCTGGATTCCGAAGTCGAGGCTGCCATCCAGGAACGGCTCGACGAGTTGATGCAGGGCAAGACTGTGATCGCCGTCGCACATCGCTTGTCGACGATCGCGGCTCTCGATCGACTGGTCGTGCTCGATCAGGGTCGGATCGCCGAGAGCGGCACACATGCCGAGCTGGTCGCGGCGAACGGCTTGTATGCCCGTCTCTGGGCGCGTCAGTCAGGCGGTTTCATCGGACGTTGAACTCGCCGGCTCGATGCTTGAAATGGCAATCGCTTCGTTCCGGCTACCGATCCTGTTTCCGGGATTTCCCGACAGTGTGATATACAGCGGTATCGGTGAACAAGTGAACATCGAACTGGCATGAACGCGAAGGTACTGCGCCTCAACAAGGCGGGCATTCCGATTGCCTGGCTGAGTTGGCAGGAGACAGCCACATTGCTGGCCAAGGATCAGGTCATCTGGAGCCTTGGCGAGACAGTGCACACGATCCGCGGCGGCTATGATCGGTCCGGGCGACGCTCGCGCCTCGATCTGCCGAGCATCGTCGCCTGTGATGGACGAGTGGCAAATGCTACCTTCACGCCTGCGCTCAGCAATGCGCTGTTATTCGCGCGTGATCGTCAGATGTGTCTCTATTGCGGCAACGAGTTCCCGATTCGAGAGCTGTCGCGTGATCACGTCATCCCGAGTTCGCGCGGGGGTGAAGACATCTGGACCAACTGTGTCACCGCCTGCCGACGGTGCAATAACCGTAAGGGCAACCTGCGCCCTGAACAGGCTGGAATGCAACTCCTGGCCATTCCGTTCGCGCCTAACCGGCACGAGTATTTCTATCTGTCGAATCGTGACGTACTGGCTGATCAGATGGAGTTTCTGCGAACTCGATTTTCAGTCAACGGCAGTAGCTTCGACGCCTGACCAGTGGTTTGTTGACGAGACGGTCATTGCCGATTTTGTCGCGGTGCGGCGAGCAACCCTTCCAGTGCGCCGAGAACGTAACGGTCGATGTTCTCCGGATCTATGTCGTGACCGCTGGCCTGCACCACGAACGTACCTGCCGATGCGATCGATGTGAACCAGCGACGTCCATCAAGCCCGGGAGATTCTCCACGGTAGAGACTCGTGGCAGGCCATGCATCGACTGTTGACGGAGGGTCGTCGACGTCGCGATTGCGTGAACCCGGGATGGCAGCGTGAGCCTTGAGAGTCTCGGCGAAGAGGGTGGCGATGCGAGGAGTATCGGTGTGCAACAGCGTCACTTCGACCGGCGACAGTGTCGTCGCCTCAGGATCGTGGAACTGGATCGCGACCATCGCCGTGACCAGCCGCGTGAAGCCGTCGATCGCGGCCTTGCGGCGTTCGGGCGCGCCTTGCAGGTTCACACCCTTGAGAGGTGAGGTCTCGATGGCGATTCGCCTGTCGGTACCGGGTTCGAGCCAGACATGTGCAACGCTGCGAGCCTTGTCGAGCAAATCGCGATTGCGAAGCTCGCGTGCATCGTTCGGATAGCTGTCCGGATCGAGTATCTGCAGCGGATCGTCGGGTGGGCTGGCGAGCAGCTGCTCGATAAGACGAGCGCCGTTGCGTCGTGCGGCCAGGCCGGCGACAAAGCGTTCACCCTCGATGTAGGAGTACTCGAGCAGGTTGCGCTCGGACATGGGCATGGCTCGATCCTTCACCGCTACAGTCCCTGTTGCCGTATCGACGCGTCTTCCGTCGGCTGACGTGATCGCCGGGCGGCCGAATATGAAGTTGCTCAATGCATCCAGCCCGTCGAGGCATCCGTGCTCGCGGCAGATCTCGCGGGTTTGCCACTGGGCATGGCCCTCATAGACGGCCGACTGGGCGAACGAGGCGCGAAAATCCAGCGTGCGATTGGCATGTATGCCGTGGCGAACATCGTCGGCGGCGTGTACGAGTTCGTGCAACATCAGCACGAGCAAGGCGTTGTCGCGACGCCGTCGGTCGGGTGGTAGCGATGCGAGGTAGCGCTCAAGCATGTCGCGACTGACCAGCACCGTCTGTGATCGGCCTGAGTAGAGCGCCGCATAGGTGCCCTTGTGATCGTCATGCAGGGAACCGCTGATGTGCGCCGACAGGCGCGTCTTGCCGAGGCGGCCTTCGACAAGTCGGCGCGTCTCGTAATCGACTTCACCGCTCATGTCGACGTCATCGACAAGCCGTAGGCCGATGGACGACAGATCAGTCTCCGTTCTGGCCTCGATCAGCATTCGTGCGTGCTGGAACGACCTGTCGAGGCGATTTAGCCGCACGTCGGGCTCGCCCCCCGAAGCATTGGCCGCCGTCACCACGCGGGCCGGTGTCACTCCGGGACGCGCCACACAAGCGCTCACGAGCGACAACAGCAGCGCTGCAGCGAATCCCTGCGCAAGGACCCGAATGGATACAGAAACCAAGGAGTTCGTGCCGGTGGCTGTGTTGCGGACGAGTCTAGCGGCGCTCGCCTTTCCGCGATCGACCCGGGTCACACAACGAGAACGAATAACGGCCCGACGATGTCAGGCCGTTATTCGTTCGCTCGGTCATCGGGCGCAGGCCGGAAGCCCCCGTCTCCAGCGCTCGAAGTGGTCGCAGTCAGAAGGTAGCTTCAGACGGGCGCTGCCGCACTCAGCGCTTGTACGCGCGTATGTAGTCGATCACGTAGCGCGCGGGGAAGGGCGTGCTGCCGTCCACGTTACCGCCCCAGGAGCCGCCCAGCGCGAGGTTCACGATAATGTACATCTCCTCGTTCGAGACGCCGCTGGTGTGCGTATTGACGGCCCGGCCATCAACATACCAGGTGATTTTTCCTGGCTCCCACTGCATGCCGAAGGTGTGGAAATCGGCCGTGTAATCAGGGCCGTTTACCTCGTAGCTCGGTGAGGCCTTGTGTCGGCCGCCTGGGTAGTAGTGGTAGACGTTGTAGACGGTGTCGACGTCGCGCCCGAGGAATTCCATGATGTCGATTTCCGGACGCTCCCCGTTGTCGTACTGGTTCAGCATCCAGAACGCTGGCCACAGGCCCTGGCCACGTGGCATCTTTGCGCGCATCTCGACGTAGCCGTAGCGCATCTTGAACTTCTTGTAGGTCGTCAATGCACCGGACAAGTACGACTTGTAGTTGGCGCTGCTCTTGAGGTTGTCAGGCGTCTTGGTCGCGGTAATTGTCATCTTGCCGTCATTGAACGAGAACGGCGAGCGGCCGAAGTCCGGGTTGTTGATCCGGTCTACGTAGTACTGCTGCTCGTTGTTGATTGTCCAGTTCGGTCCCCAGCGGTAACTGCTGTTCCACTTCGAGCTGTCGATGTCGCGGCCGTTGAACTCGTCGTTGAAGACCAGCTTGTATCCCGACGGGACGCCGCTGCTCGACTGCACGCCGGCATCGGGTGACGCGGCGGTCTGATCGGGCTGACTGGATGAGCTGTTGCCGCCAGAGGTTCGGACGACGATATCGCTGGTGTGACTCGAGAACTGGGCCCGGCTGTTGAAGGAGACCAGGTTGTAGCGGTATTCAGTATCGGCGGACAGTCCTGAATCGGTCCAGCGGGTGCCGCGCATGGTCGCGTGGTAGCGCCCGTTTCGATAGATGTTATAGCCCGCCGTAGCGCCGGTGCTGTCGCCGTTCCAGAACAGGGATATCCGATCGCCGCCGAGGACGTCGGCACGCAAGCCCGTCGCGACTACCGGCGGGCCGCCGTTGCCGCTGTCGAGTGGCGTTGCACCGGCGCTGTTCGATCCGCCCGGCGTGGCGTCGTCGCTTTCCGAGAGAACGGTATAGTTGCGCGCTCGATCGAAGGCGACGATGGAGTAGTCGTAATTCTGCCCCGGCGTGACGCGGGTATCGACGAAATTGGTCGTGTTGTGAACGGTCGCGTAGTAGCGGCGGTCGCGATAGATGTTGTATCCGTCGACGCCGACGTTGTCGTAAGGCTTGCTCCAGGTGACTCGGACCGAGGTGTCTGACAAGGGCGTTGCAACGACGCTGTTCGGAACGGTCGGCTTCTCATTGTCAGCGAGGACAACGGGTGACGTGCAAGCGAGCAATAGCGCGCCAATGATCGAGAGTCGCATCAGTGGGTCTCTAGGTAGGATGGTGATTCAGCGGGGTCACGAGGCTGGAAATTTCCTTGCTCGTAGCCTTCGGGACAAGCGGCGTTGTAAACAGCTTTTGCCCTTGCACAAACATTATTAAGGCTAGCGCCGAAAGCTGAATCGAAACTTAAAAACCACTCCTTCTACATTGCCAGTCGTCAATCAAATGCCGACCCAGGAGTGGGCTCGAGACAAACGTTGCGAAACGTACAGGGTTGTGAACAACTTTGTCGTGAGCAGGATAAGCGAGATCTGCGCCCTGCTGAGCTGACGCGCATTACGAGGGCGACAAGCAAGCACGATATTGCCGGCGCGTGCATCGCTCGTCGATGCGGCTCGAAGGGTCGGTGTTGCGGGGTCAGTGCTGCACCTTGACAACGACACGGCCACGAACCTGGCCATCGGTAATCTGCTTGCCAAGGCCAGGCAGTTCGCTCAGCGACACGTCGTGCGACACGCTCTCGAGCTGCTCTTGCGGAAGTGCCTGCGCCAGCCGGTTCCAGCCGATCTCACGTTTTTCCCGCGGACACATCACGGAGTCGATACCGAGCAGGGAGACACTGCGAAGCAGGAAAGGGATGACCGTCGTCTCGAGCGAGCTGCCCCCGGCGAGGCCAATGGCGGTCACTGCACCCCCGTATCGCATTCGCGTAAGCACGGTCGCAAGCGTGGTACCACCGACGGTATCGACGCATCCTGCCCAGTGTTCCCTATTCAAGGGTCGAGTGGCCGGCTCTTCCAGTTCGCTACGCGGAATCACTGTGCTGACACCCAGTGCTTTCAGGTAGTCATGGGTATCTGCTCGTCCGGTCGAGCCCTCAACCGTGTAGCCGGCACCCGACAGCAGCGCACAAGCGATCGAGCCGACGCCACCGGCGGCCCCGGTCACCAGTACGGGGCCTGATTCCGGGCTGATTCCTGCTTGTTCCAGGGCCATGAGAGCGAGCATGGCCGTCAATCCTGCCGTGCCGATTACCATGGCATCGCGGAGTTCGAGTCCCGATGGCAAGGGGACCAGCCAATCGCCGTCGACACGAGCGCGTTCGGCGTACCCGCCCCAATGGAGTTCGCCAACTCGCCAACCCGTCAATACAACCTTGTCGCCCGGGGAGAAGCGGCTGTCCGCACTTTCCAGCACGGTTCCGGAAAAATCGATGCCGGGGACGTGTGGATAGGTCTTGACCAGGCCGCCGAGTCCCTGCAGTACGAGACCGTCCTTGTAATTGAGCGTGGAGTAAGCCACGTCGACCAGGACGTCGCCTGCCGGCAATGCATTGTCGTCGAGTTCGACCACGGCGGTGCTGGTCTTTCCCGACGCATCGCGGTCTACCTGAATAGCCTTGAACATGGCGTGCCTGATAGCTGTGTTCAGAGCATGATACTAGAGACCGGCTGACCTGCCTCCCCGGGCTTGTGTTCACGGCGAACTGTCGGAGACGAGCTGCACGAAGGGATGAATGCTGACGTACAACACAAAGGCGCAGAACGCGAGTACCGAGATCACGGCAACGGGGCGTTCGCCGAGGCGTTCGAGAAACGAAGGTCGTGTGGCGGGGTCGCAGGCGCGCGCCTCGAGCTCTCGCTGATAGGCATCGATGAGCAGGCGAGCTTGCCCGGCCTGAGCGGGGTTTCCTACCCAGATACCGGGCAGGGCGATACCCCAGGTTCCCGCCGTGGTCTCGTACCAGTCGATGCCCGCTTCATCGAGCAGTACCCGCACGTCTTCGCCCTCTTTATCGGGCACGTTTCTCAGGCGAAAGACCAGCGTCGTCATGGCAGGAGAGTATAGACACCTGCTGGCGCCCGCTGCCCCCCTAGCTGGAGTTAGTCGGTCCGTTAACTCATAGGCCTCGCATCAGGAGAGCGGAAGGCTTCGCTTTGCCGTCCCTCGACGATCGGCTTGAGATAGATCTCGACGCGACGATTGCGACTTCTTCCGGAGCGTGTGGCGTTGTTGTCGAGGGGTGCAAGCTCGCCGCGTCCGGTTGCCCGCGTGCGTTCGCGCTGCACGCCTTCGCCAACCAGATGGCGAGTGACCGCATCGGCGCGTTGTTCGGAGAGCTTCTGGTTATAGCTCTCGGTGCCCGTATTATCGGTGTGGCCGATGATATGCACGGCGGTCCTGTCGTATTCCTCGATGACGCCGGCAACCTTGTCAAGGCTCTTGCGAAAGTCGGTACGGATCGCGGCGCTGTTGATTGCGAAGGTCGAGGCGCTGTCAAGATCGAGGCGGAGGGTTTCCTCGTCGATACGTGTCAGGCGTATGTCGTTGCGAGCGCGTTCGTTCGCCAGACGTTCTTCGAGCTTCCGCTGCTGGTTGTCCATGTAACTACCGACCGCCGCGCCGGTAATGGCACCGATGGCAGCACCGATGAACTTGCCGTTTCGACTGGCAGTCTGGTTGCCTGCGATCGCGCCGACCGTCGCACCGACTACAAGTCCCGTCTTCGCGCGCCGGTTCGGATCGCCAGTCGCGCAGCCGACACCCTGCAGCGCGAGCAAGAGGACACAGAACGCCGGTAGAGGTCGCGATGGTATTTTCGGCCATGCCGGGCGATGTCGGTCAAGTACTTCGCCTGCACGGTCCTTGATGGCATTTTTAGACTGCATTGCTTTAGCCTCTCCCTGTCCAGTCCTTTTGCGGACGGAAATCCGACGTTCGAGGGTCGGTGTCGGCGACACGGGCGGCGTATTGAGCAGTGCCTTCGGATACCGCGGAACAGGTGCCACTGTCCGACTCCCTGCTGGATCGGAACCGGACGGTGTCATCGGGCATGCTATCGACGGCGCAGCACGCGAACACCAGCGAGAATCGTGAAAATGGACAGGATCGAGTGGGATGATTTCGAACGTGTGCAGCTGTGTGCCGGCACGATCACCGCGGTGGAAGAATTTCCGGAAGCGCGCAAACCGGCCTGGAAGCTTGTCATCGATTTCGGAGCCGATATCGGCGAGCGACGTTCCAGCGCGCAGATCACCACGCTTTACACGAAGGCGGATCTGCTCGGGCGTCAGATACTCGCGGTAGTCAACTTCCCGCCCAAGCAGATCGGACCTTTCCGGTCAGAGTGCCTGGTCACGGGTCTGTATCGCGACGATGGTGCCGTGGTGCTGGTCACGCCGACCGAGCCTGTGCCGAACGGTGCCCGGCTTGGCTGATGGTTGATCTGCCTGTCAGCGGCAGAGGTGACGGTGCGGAGTCACGGGTTCGAGCTCACCGCGGTTGGCGATACGGAATGACTGACGTCCTTCGCATACCGCGGGGGATTCCGCGTCAACGCTTGCCGGGAGACTTTCATCCGGCGCCAGCAGGGTCATGATGTCGACGGTTGCCGTGTCATCGACCGAATCGATGTAGGCGCCGATGATCCGGTAGCCTTCGATAGGCTCGACGACATCGGCAAGCCTGTTGACATCCGTCAACACTTCCCACGCGGCGCCATTGTCGGTAATGATCCTGAGCACGTCGTCACCGTCACCCAGGAACAACTGCACCGCCAGCATGCCTGGCAGCGCATCGCTTGCCGGACTGGCGGTCGCACGGACGCTCTCGATACGGGGCAAGGCAGATTCCTTCGCTGCGTCTTCCCCGTGTGTCTTCAGCAATTGATCGACGATCGTGCGCTGGCGCGCCGACAGCTTGTCTATGCCGACTCTGTCCGGCCAGTCCGTGCACTCGTAGTCCCAGAGATCCTCGTACTTGTCACGCAGCTCGGCGATTTTTTCGGAACAGAAAAGTGACTCGTTGTCGGCATACCATTTCACTCGCCGTTCGCCCTCCGACGCGAGCGTCACGGTGACCTCACAGAGGTGGTCCTTGCCCGGCAGTTCGAGTCTGAGGAAGCGGGTGTCGCCGGACAGGCTGCATTCGTACTCGACTGCATGAGCCGTCAGCGGCAACCAGGCGAGTGACAGTGCCGTTGTCAGAAGCAGCGTCGACGGGCGGATTTTACGGAAACGTCTCATGCTGGCAAGGGTACGGCCTTCGGCGACCGTGCTCTACCTGCATCGATACTCGCGTTCAGACAGATGGCACTGGCCGGTAGCACTCACGCCAGCGACGCGATGATCTCGTGGGTGCCTTCTACCATCATGACGCCAGCGACCCACAGGATCAGTACCACGCCAAGATAGGCGACCCAGGGGTAGCGCTTCAGCAATCTTGCAATCAGCGTCGCAGCAAAAATCATGAAGGCGACTGACAGGGCGAGACCAAAGACCATCAGGACAGGGTGTTCGCGCGCAACACCTGCGATGGCAAGCACATTGTCGATCGACATCGACAGGTCGGCTATCACGATCTGGATCACGGCGGGCCGCAACGCCGAGAGTTCGCCATCAGCGGAGGCAGCGGTTGCTTGCTCGGCGCCTTCTGCCGCGACAGCCTCGTGACCGGTTCGCAACTCGATCCAGAGTCGCCAGCAGACCCAGAGCAGCAGGGCGCCACCAAAAAATTTCAGTCCGGTGATGCTCAGGAGTTGCACGGCAACAAGTGAGAAGCCGATCCGCATGACGACCGCAGCACCCACCCCAAACAGGATGACCCGCTGTCGCATGTGAGCCGGCACGCGGGCCGCCACCATGCCGACGATGATGGCGTTGTCGCCCGCGAGTACCAGATCGATGAAGACAATCTGGATAAAGACGTTCAGGGCGGACAGCGAGAACGCGCCGTCCAGCCACTCTGCAATTACCATGAGGTGACGCCTACCGCGGTTGCGGGGGTGCGTGGCGCAAGGGCATGCGTCCGTATGCGAAGGGCTGCGACGGGTATTTCATCGACACGTCATTGCGCGGCGGCGATACCCTGGGCATCGAAATAGGCGGGCAACCATAAAGCGATTTGCGGAAAGATCAGGATCAGGAACAGGCCGATGAGCTGAATGACCATGAACTGCATCATGCCGAAGTAGATGTCCTTCAGATCCCATTCGGGCACGACCCCTTTGAGGAAGTAGGCCGACAAAGCGACCGGCGGCGATAACCACGCGGTCTGCAGATTGACGGCCACCAGTATCCCGAACCAGATAAGGCGGTCCTGAGGGTCGGCAAGGATGCCTTCGAAGGGCAGGCTCTCGACCAGCGGCAGCAGTATCGGCACGATGATCAGGACGATCGGCACCCACTCGAGCGGCCAGCCGAGCAGGAAGATCAATGCCATGATCAGGAACAGGATGGCATAGGGCGGGAGCTCTAGCGTCAGCAGGTAGTCGGTCAACATGCCGGGGGTGCCGAGCTTCGAGAACACGGCGCCGAAGAAGTTGGAGGCGGCGACGAGAAACAGGATCAATACCGAGATCTCGAGCGTCTTGATCAGTGCATTGCGAAAACCACTGAAACTCAGCTTGCCGTAGGCAATGGTCAGAAGGAACGCGCCGAATGCCCCCATGGCCGCGCCTTCGGTAGGTGTTGCGAGGCCAAGCAGGATACTGCCTAGAGCGAAGCCGACGAGCGCGGCTGGCGGTACCAGGCCGAGCGTGAATTCACGCACGATGATCCACATCGAGGAGGCCCGGAATTCCTCTGGAAGTGCGGGGCCGAGTGCCGGATTCAGGCTGCAGCGGAGCAGGGCATAGCCGACGTACAGGAATGCCATCAGCATGCCGGGAATGATGGCTGCGGCAAACAGGTCGGTCACCGGCACTTCGAGAATCGGCCCCATGACCACGAGCATGATGCTCGGCGGGATGAGAATGCCAAGCGTGCCGCCTGCCGTGATAGCACCGGCCGAGAGCCGCACGTCGTAGCCCGAGCGGTTCATGGTCTTGGCGGCCATGATGCCGAGAATCGTCACCGATGCGCCGACGATGCCGGTCGCCGCCGCGAAGATCGTCGAGACAAACAGGACGGCGATGTACAGGGCCCCCCGGACGCGCGAGAGCATCAGCTGGACGGCCGTGAACAGCCGCTCCATCAGCCCCGCCTGTTCCATGAGAATGCCCATGAAGATGAACAGCGGGACCGCCGACAAGGTCTGCTCCATCATCGCGCCCGAGAACTGCAGCGTTTCGAGATAGAAGGTCAGCTCCCAGCGTGGCCACAATCCCCAGACACCGAACACCGTGCCGAGGAAGATCAGCGTGAAGCTGATCGGAAAGCCTATGAAGATCGCGAACAGCATCGCCCCGATCATCCACAGGCCGATGATCTCGGGGCTCATACCGGCCACCTGCCGCGGGTCGCCGCGTACCAGCTTTTCAAGGTCTCGGATATTCCCTGCAGGATGAGAAGAAACACACCGACCGGTATGGCGGTGCGGACAGGGCCGAGGAGTGGCATCCAGGCCGTGTCCATGGCGCGCTCACCGCGCATCCACGCATTCAGCGCATATTCGGTGCCGTACCAGAAGAGGCAGATCATGCCGCCGAAGTACAGCGTCAGGTAGAGGATCAGGTCGACGATGCCTTGCGTGCGAGCGGACCAGTTGCGGTAGAGGAAATCGGCGCGAATGTGGACGCCCTTGGAGAGCGCATAGCCAGCCCCGAGCATGAAGAGTGTTCCGTAGAGCATGCGACTGACATCGTAGGCCCACAAGGTGGGTGCCGGGATGAGTTCGCTCGGCGCCGTCGGGTCGGTGAAAACGCGGACGATCTCGTACCACCAGCCGATCGGGTCAGCGCCGAACTTGCGCACGATGACTTCGTAGACCATGGCGGCGCAAAGGGGCACCAGCAGCCAGCAGACAGTCTTGCCGACCCAGTCGTTCAATGTGTCGATGAAGCCGATGACCTTGCGATGCACCGGATTCATGTCGTCAGGCAGCATGCCCGGCTCCGCCGAGCGTCGTTCAGCGATCAGCTCATCGGCGATCTCGAGCCTGGAGGGGTCGACCTCTTCAGCCATGTCGTGGGTCCTTCGGGTTGATATCGATGCGGCCGGACAGACGAAAAGGGCCCGGTATTCACTACCGGGCCCCGATGATGATCACGCGAGCGTCGTCCTTGCGTGAGCGACGACGCCGTCCGCGAAAGCGACTTCAGCGCTACTTCAGCGACTGGGCGTACGCGTTTCCGAGCGCAGCATTCGACGTCTGTGCGCCGGCCCAGAACGGCACCGCAACTTCCGCGAATTCCTTCATCGACGTCCAGACTTCGTCGAAGAATTCGTTCTCGGCAGCGTTCTTCTCGAGCGACGCCTTGGCGGCCGCCATGTAGGCGGGGAAGTAGTCTGCCGGCGTGTCGTGCAACTGGACGCCCTGATTCTCGGTGAGATCCTTGAGCGCCTTGCCGTTTTCGTAGATCCGGTAGCTGATCGCCTTCGAGAGCGATGCATCGGCCGCGACTTCCATCGCTTTCTGCTGCAACGGCGTGAGGCTGTCCCAGATATCGCCATTGATGTACATGTCGGCGTTGACCACGACTTGATGGAGGCCCTGCAGATAGTAGTGCTTCAGTACCTTCTGGAAGCCGAACACGCTGTCAGGCTTCGGGCAACACCATTCAGCCGCATCGATCGTGCCTTTCTCGAGGGCCGGCAGAATGTCGCCGCCTCCCATGGCGACTGCGGCAACACCGATGTCGTTGTAGGTCTGCCCGGGTATTCCCGGAGGCGCGCGGAAGCGGAGTTTCTTGAAGTCTTCCATGCTTTCGATCGGCTCCTTGAACCAGCCGAGTGCTTCCGGGCCGACCGGCTGCAACATCAGGCCGTGAACATTGACACCCATCTCGTCCCACAGACGATCGTAGAGTTCACGGCCGCCGCCGTACTGGAACCAGGAGAGAAAGGCGATGTTGTCGATACCGACGCCGGCGCCAGCCACGGGTGAGCCGAAGAGCATGGCTGCCGGGTGCTTGCCCGACCAATAGTGGGTCCACGCAAAGCCACCATCGAGAAGGCCTTTGTCGACGGCGTCGAGAATCTCGGTGGCGGGCACGACGGCGCCGCCTGGCAACACTTCAATGGTGACTTCACCGTCCGTCAGGGCTTCAACGGTATCGGCAAAATCGCGCACCATGACGATTTCGTCGGACTTGTCGGGCAATACCGACTGCACCTGAATGTTCGTCGCCGCCTGAACCTGCGACGCTGCGAGCAGGCTCAGTCCAAGGGTGGCGCCGACGGTGGCTTTCAGAGCAGTTCCGCCAAGCGGGTTCCGCAGTGTTCTCTGCATGTGTGTCTTCCTCCGGGATGGGGTGTCGTGCGACTCCTCGTGAGGGAGACGCTGCGATTTCCATGGACGCGCAGGGTACAACTTGCAACGTCGAGATGCAGGAGAATGCATGCCGCCCATGTATACAGGCACTTAGAGGCACCGGTAATGGGACGCAGGTTCTCATTAGCTGTGCTGCGGTGTCAATGCTGATCAGCGCGAACGTTTGCTGCTGCGGGTTCCGCTCGCCACTGACGAATCCGCTCGAGGACTCACGTCATGAATCCGAGATCGTGTTCGGAGAAGTTGGCCAGGGTCGGCAGGACGTCGCGCAGCTGTTCGTCATCCAGCCCGATCCAGCGCAACAGCGTGGCCGCGTACTGAGGTGCCGCCAGAGTCGGGAGAATGCGCCCGTTCTGGACGGAGTCGGGGCCATCGACGTCCAGCACGGGCATCTGGCCGATCACACGGCCGCCGCTGACGGCACCACCCATGGCCATCAGATGATTGCCCCAGCCGTGGTCGGTGCCGTCGCCGTTGCTGTTCAGGGACCGCCCGAAGTCCGACGCTGTGAACGTGGTGACGTTCGCCGACTCGCCCAGGCCGTCAAGCGTGCTCTGGAAATACGCCAGAGCTTCGCCGAGGGCCGCGAACAGTTCCGGCATTTCCTTGTTCTGATTGTCGTGCACATCGAATCCGTTCATGCGCACGTAGAAAATTTGCCTATGCATGCCGAGACTGCCACGAGCAGCCACCATGCGGGCGACCATGCCGAGGCGTGCTGCCAACGGGTTTTCCGGTGGCGGCGAGGCTACTCGCCCACTTTCCTGTTCGAGCACTTCACCGAGTTCGCCGGTGATCTGCAAGGCCCGTTTCTGCAAGTCGGCATAAGCGTCGGCGAACAGATTGTGCCGTTCGTGCTCGAGCACGCGGCGAAAGGCCTCGTGGCGCGGCTTCTGCCAGCCGCTCGATGCGTCGAGGCCGTTGTAGCCGATCACGCCGGTATCCTTCATGGCATACGGCCTCTGCCCTTTGGAGGACTGCCAGTAATTTGATCCGGCCATCGATATCGAAGTCAGATGGCTGCGTTGCGCGTGTTCTCGCGATAATTCGGTCGCGGCGCGTGCGCCCCAACCTTCCGTGCCGCGATTGCGCCCCTGCAACTGCTGCCACTGGATCGCCTGATCGGCATGCGAGAAGAGCTGTGCGGGCAATGCGACCGACTGCGCCTCATACTGCTCGCGAGTGGTCGGCTGCACGAGATTGCCGACGTTCGCGATCATCGCGAGTCGCCCTTCGTCGAAAAGCGGTTCGAGGTCGCGTGCGCCGGGGTGCAGACCGACGGCCTGCTCACTGCCGCTACTTCCGCCGACACTCGCTCCGCCCTGCTGGGACAGCATCAGGAGCCGACCGCGATCCAGTGCCAGGGTACCGCGTGAACGCGCGTAGGCGGCATGTTCTACGGTGCCCGTTGGCACCAGCAGACTGAATCCATCGCAGCCCCCTTCGAGGTAGACGCATACCAGTGCGCGATAGTCGTCACCGTCGGCAAGCAGACCGTCGGAGGCTTGTGCGAGTGTCAACAGCGGGTTCGCTCCCAGTGCAAGCCCGGCGCCCGCCAGAGTGCCGCTGCCGAGTCGGAGAAAGCGCCTTCTTTGCCAGTCGGTTGTCATCATCCTGTTTCCGTGTCAGATCTGCACTGCCGCTTCAGGGGAAGTCGCGATGAGGAAGATCGCTTCTCCGACCCGTTGCGAAGCGCCGTTGTCATAGTCGCGTTCCGCCATCAATGCGCGCACGTCTGCGCGCAAGCTCGGGGTCATGCGACCGCCGAGCAGAATCAGGTCGAGGTGATCGATGAGCTTCTCGCGATCCGGCTCGAGTGCCATCTCGCGACGAATGTCGATGCTGATGCGGCTCGGTTCCAGCCCCGCCTTGTAGTTGTGCGACCAGATGCTATTGGCGAGCAAACGTGTCGTCATCAACACGACCGAGCTTTCATCGAGAATCTCGAATTCGGGCGAGACGAGATTTCGATCGCTTATCGGCCCGGGTTGATTGAAGTCGGGTCGGAAGAAGTTGAACACCGAGGGTGCCCCGAGGGGAGCCTGCTCGAGTTCGTTTCCGACCCAGCCATAGTGGAAATCGGGGTGTATCGATCCCGGCTTGAAGGCGCGCCAGAGTTGTGTGACGCGTATCAGCGGCTCTCTCGCCTTGCCGAAGGTTTCGGGTTGCTCGAGATGACCCGAGCGGGCCTCCTCGTGCATCAGGATGGCCTTGATGGTGCTGCCGAGGGATCCGCGAACACCGGCGGCATTGCGCTCGAACACCGCCACCACGTCCTCGATATATCCGGGAGAGGGGTTACTGGTCACCAGTCGCTGAATCAGCTGGCGGACCAGGAACGGCCCGACGTTGGGATGCGCGAAGACGTTGTCGAGCGCGGCCTCGAGATCTTGCTCCGGACTCTGGCCTGCCGGCAGGACGGTGCCGCGAAGCAATTGCTTTTCCGATATGTCGTGAAATTCCGGCCAGGGCTTCATCGGGTTGATGTAGTCCTTGTTTCTGGGCCATCGGAAGTCCTCTGCGTTGGCAAAGTGCCAGCCCGTGAAGACATGCGCGAATCCTTCGACGGTCGACTGGTCGTAGGTCGGTATCGGCACACCGTCTTCACCTATCTTCGTGGAGCCGTCGGCGCGAAGCTGCACCAGGCCGATACTGAAGAGCTGCAAGAGCTCGCGCGCGTAATTCTCGTCAGGGCGAATGTTCTCGTTCGGGACGGGCTTGCGGTTTCCTTTCATGCTGAGGTATTCGCCCATGACGGGATTCAGCGTGATGTCCTCGATCAGGTCGCGGTAATTGCCGAAGGCGTGGCGCAGGAGGATGTCGTAGTAGGCTGCCAGTCCGACTTGGTGTTCGGCCAGCCCGTTGGCGCCGGAGACGACGAAGATCTGGCTCAGGGCAAACGCGACGCGTTGTCGAAGCTGGTCTTCAGCCTGAATGGCGTGACGCCACCAGACGTTGATGTACTCGTTCCAGCGCTCCTGCTGCGAGGCGCGCGCGAGACCGGCGACGAGAAAAGTGGCCGGTCTTTGCATCTGCTCGTCTATCCATGCCGACGGGCCTGTGCGACTGACGCTTTCCATGTCGTCCAGCTGTGGCCCGAAGGTGGTCTGATCGACGAGTCGGAATGCCGCCTCGCGTGACATCGGCTCATCCGGGGCGGCATTGGCCACTTCGGTGGCCGGCAGTGCTGGAGCGATGGCGGGTTCGTAGCCTGCAAGGACGGTGGCGGGATCGACCGACGCGCCGCCGCTACAAGCGCTCAAGAGACCGACGATGACGCCTGCCGCAACGTGCGTGATCAGTTGTCGAATTGTGTCATGCCGCCGATTCCTGCCTGCCATCGTTCCCTCTCGATACGCTCGGTACCGAGGCTGTAGCGGCAGCGTTCAACATGGAATCGTCAGCGAGTGATCGCGCTGTGAACCGTTTGGCGTGGTGGGTGCCGCGCCTGAATCTCGGGTTTCAGATCTTGCGACTACTCTGGTGCAGCCCGTGCATCTGGAAAAGTGCCTCGTCGTCCAGTGCGATCGTCGATTCCTCGGTATCGAGCAAGCCGACGTCAAGGGTCTTGTCGAGCGTCTTGCCCATGACCACGGATCCCTCCTTGTGGTTTGCCACGATGCCCCTGTCTGTGGTCACTTTCGCGGGCAATTCCGAGGGATCGATGCGGACGGTCTCGTCCAGCGAATCTTCGTTCGTCTGACGCGAGGCGAGCCGACGCGGCTCGAGTTCGTCGGCGGGCGATTCCTCGCTGCCGGTACGCAAGTGAAGACGGGTGATCTCCCTTTCGCGCTCTGCGAGAGTGTCCTGCAGACGTTCCTGCAGTGTCGCGTTCTGCTCTGCAAGCGTGTTCGACTCGGTTCGCGCCGTTTCGGCCAGTGCGACCTCCTTGCGTACGCTGTCAGTCAGTTGCCTGTTCTCCTCTCTGAGCGACTTCATGTCGGCCGCGACCGACTGCAGGCGATCCTCCATGTTCGCGACGTCCTGCTCGCAGCTGCGCTCGAGTTCAACATACCGAGCGTTCCATGCGGCATCGGCGTCCAGCAGGCGCCGTGACGACAAGGCTCGTTGCATCATCCAGCCGACGAGCAGGCCAAGCAGACTGACGGCTACGAGGCAGGCGGCAATTTCAGCGCGCAGTGTGAACATGGCGGGAGTAGGCTCGGCGAGTCAGTAGGTGAACTCGATCCTTCGATTGGCTGTCCGGCCTGCCGTGGTCCGGTTGTCGGCAATCGGCACACCCTCGCCATAGCCGTAAGACTTCAGCTGAGCATACGGAATGTCTGCTGACAGAAGGTGATCCCTTACGGCGTTGGCGCGCAACTGGCTGAGTCGCAAGTTCGCGTCGCTTGAGCCGGTGCCGTCGGTGTGACCCTCGATGGCGATGGGTACGTCGGGATGTTCTCTCAAGAGATCGGCGACGCGGTTCAGGAATTCGCGACTTCCCTCGGTCAGACGATCGCTACCGGGTTCGAACAGGATGTCTGTCGTCGGGAGTTCGCGCCAGGCGTCGCGAAGCGCGGCGGCCGGTGCGACCGCGGTATCGGTGTCGGCTGCCATTTCGGGCCGCGTCACGTCCGGTTCGAGCCGCGCGATCTCGATGTTCTCGACCAGTGAGAGACTGTCGAATCGTCCATTCACCTCATCGACGAGCGCGTCGCGCGTGGGGGCGTCCGGTGCTTCACCGCTCAGCGTAAGCTGCTGTCCTTCGATGGTGACGCCGGGCTGTTCGAGCTGTGCCAGGGACGGCAGCAACTCCGTCAAGGGCTCCAGCCAGTCGGCGGTGTCGATGGCGTTGCCGGTCTCGATGGTGTTGCTCACGTAGTCAAGGTCGAGACTGCTCATGGCCGTTTCGACCAGTCGTGCCGTGTCGTCTTTTGACTGAAGATTGCCGTCGAGGGTAAGTACGCCCTGAGCGAGCGCCAATACCAGCGAGGGCGCGGTGTTCGCCGGTAAATCGGTCGTCACCAGGTCGGTAGCAGGGTCGGCCGCGGTCGCGGTCTCGGTCTCGGTTTCGATCTCGGGTACCGTTGTCGGCAGCAAGTCGTCCTCAGCGAGCTGGTTCGCAGCGATGATCGTTGCATCGGACGCTACGTTCGTCGATACCTCGGTGGTCTCGTCATTCGGTGCGTCGGGCGACAAGCCGGCCACCGGTTCGTTCACCACGCTTGCCGGATCATCGCCCGGCAGGTCGATCGTCCCGTCCAGCCTTTCGTCCGCGGTAATTTCGTCTGCGGCGAAGTCGAGCCCTGCATCGACCTGCTCACTCGCCTCGGCGATGGGGGTCACTTCAAGCGGTTGTTCCGCCGCGACCTCGACGACCTCGACGCTCGCGACTTCCACCGGTGCCTCGGTCTTGACATCCTGCAACGGGTTCTGCTGCTGAATTGCTGGTGACGAATCCATCTGTGCCGAGACAGGTTGCGACGGAACCGGTGGGAATTCAATGGCATCGACCTCTTCGGGAAGCGTATCGACCGCTCTGTCGCTCACGACGATACGATCGACGACCTCTCGAACACCGAGGCTTGCAGCCGCCGCCTTCACCAGATCGTTGCGCTCTTCGGTCTGCCCGACTGCGCCGGAGAGCGTTACCCGGTGTCCGTCGACGGACACCATGACCGGCGACGCAGCGAGCGGTGCAACAGACTCTTGAACTTTCGCCAGGATGAGTCGCTCGAACTCGGGTGCATGGCGGACGGCGCTCCAGGCGCTGATCGCTCCCGTGCCGACAAGCCATACGATCACCCACGCAGACAGGGCACCCATGACTCCGCGGCGCTTGGAAACCTCTGGCGTTCTGATGGACACGGTGACCTGGTACCAGCTCAGGCAGCGAACGACTCGTCATGATAACGCGCCGGCACGGTGTCGTCGCGCCGGAAATCTGGCACCGCGTGAGGTGTTGTTACGCTTGTCGCTCAACGAGGTGATGGGTTGTGGAAAGGTCGCGAGCAGCGCGCGCGCAGGTGTCGTCGACGTGACGCGCGCGATAGGATCACGGGGTTTACGAGCGCGACACCGGCAGAACATGAATCAACGACGACTTTTCTTCACCCGGCTCTTGTTCGTCGTCCTGCTTGTTGCCACCGGGGCGGCGACGCAGGCGCAGGATGATCGTGGCGGTGTGCTAGCCGAGTGTGCTGCCTTGTCGCCTCTCCTTGATGACATTCACAACTGTCTCGATAATTATCTTGATGTCATGGATGACAATCTGGCCGATATCGCCTCGTACATCGAGCGCTCGCTGGAGGCGGAATCATTGACAGCCTTCGCTGCGTCGCAAGATGCCTTCGCCACGTTCCGGAGGGACAATTGCCTGTGGTACCTGGCATTTTCCGAGCCGCGCAGCGAGGCAGAGCAGATTGCCAAGGATTGTCTTGCCACCATGTCGCTGCAGCGCCTCTCTGAACTGCAACGGCTGATCGCGACAAACGACAGCGACAACACCACTCATGGCGGGTACTACGTTTATGGCGCGAGCAGGAACACCTTCAGGCCCTGTGGTTCGGATGCGCGCTACTGGGTGGAGGGTGATGCTTCCGCAGTCGGCGAGCTGCAGCAGACCTACCTCGACAAGGCGACGACGGATTTACAGGTGCTCTTCGTGACGCTCAAGGGCAAGCTCGACGAGGAAGCCGAGACCACCAGCGGTCATGACGGGGTGCTTCTGGTGACCGACCTGAGTGAAGTACGGCTGCCGCGCGAGGCGGACTGTCGGCTGCCAGCCGGTGGCCCGACATCGATTGCCTCGGCGACCGCTGCCGAACTCGATATCAAGGCTATCGATCGACGCGCAGGCAGCGACGTCGAGCTCACGGTGAGCGAGCCTTTCACGGAGTCCGAGGTGCCGCCTGTGGAGGAGCCCGAGGAGCAACTGGTAGCCTACTTCGGTGCCTGGCTTGCAGATTGTTCCGGAACCGGTGATCGCCGGGTGTGTCGACTTTCGACGGAGCTCATGCGCGGCGACACGGGCGGCAGTGTGGTCGTGGCCGACCTCGCCAGCGTGCCGATGATCGAGCTGTCGCGTCGTGCGGACGAACGCAGCGGGCTCGAGCTCCGCTTCCCGGGGCGCGAGATCGACTCGCCGGCAAGAATTCGCTGGCGGATCGATTCGCGGAATCTCGGCGACATCGTTGCATCCAGTATTCGTGTCGATGAATCGGCTTCCCGGCAGTTGATCGCCCATCAGGGTTACGTCCGGGAGGACTTGCTACCGGCGCTTCTCGGGGGGGCCGAGCTCAAGGTCGATGTGCTTGCCTCGGTGGACGACTCGAGCGGAGAGCGTTTCACGGCAACGCTGATAGGATTGACTCGTGCATTGGCCTTTGCCGATGATTTCGTGGGCACGGTCGGCACGCGTTGAAGGTCCGTGGACAGATACCCGGTCGTGGCAGGCAAACGACCGTCGAGGTGAATGATCGCTGAGCCAGGGCACGGTCGCTTGCGCCGTGCCCTGGTCTTTGCGGGTGGGCGATTCTCGACGCAGGTGCTGGACGGAGTCGCGAAACCTTGCGACTTCGCCGCCGTCGTCTGCGTGGACTCGGGCCTGGTGCATTGCCTGAAGGCAGGCTTTCAACCGACGTTGTTGCTGGGTGACATGGACAGTGTGCCCCCGGATGCTCTCTCGGACGACGCCCTCACGAACATTCCCCGACATCTCTATCCTGCCGACAAGAACGCCAGTGATCTCGAGCTCGCACTCGACACCCTGGCAAGTGCGGATTCTGCGGACGTTACCGGACCTGGTCAGCTCGAGCTGCAGAGGCCTGAACAGGTTGTCGTCGTAGGTGTCAGCGGGGGGCGTACCGATCACATGCTCTTCAACTGGATGCTGGCAGGCTTGCGCGACTGGCCCTTCGAACTGCGCTTGCTGGACACCACCACGGACGCGATACTGGTGACACCGACCCGGCCGCTTTCGACCTCGATCGGGGAAGAGGTCACGGTCAGCCTGTTGCCACTACGGCGAGTCGAAGGCGTTTGTACCGAGGGATTGCGCTATGCACTTGTCGACGATGCGCTCGACGTCGGCAGCACGCGGGGACTCAGCAACGTGACCGACGGCGGGCACATGCGAGTGTCGATTCGAGCCGGCAGGCTGCTCGTACTGACCACACGATGAGATCTGCGTGACCTCAGCTGGCCGCTGCTGCGACGAACGACTATCGTAGCGGTCCCCGATACCGGCAGACGCCGGGAAGAACCGGCAGGGCACCCGTGAGCAGAGAGTGATGAACGACAGACTGATTGATGTTCGCAGTGATACCGTGACGCGACCGACGCCTGCCATGCGCTCGGCGATGGCTGAAGCCTGTGTGGGTGATGACGTCTACGGTGACGACCCGACGGTCAATCGCCTGCAAGCGATGACCGCCGAACGTCTCGGGCACGAAGCGGCATTGTTCATGCCGAGTGGCACACAATCGAACCTCGTCGCGCTGCTGACGCATTGTGCTCGTGGTGACGAGTACATCGTCGGCGCTGATGCGCACACCTATAAATACGAAGGTGGAGGTGCGGCCGCGCTGGGCGGTATTCAGCCGCAGACTTTGCCTTTCGACGACGACGGCGGTCTCAGCGTCGATGAGGTGGCACTGCTGGTCAAGGAGGACGATCCGCACTTTGCGCGAACCCGCCTCGTATGCATCGAGAATTCGCAGCACGGTCGCGTACAGTCGCTTGCCAGCATGCATGCGATGCAGACATTCACCGCAGAGGCCGGGCTCGGCTTGCATCTCGATGGCGCGCGCATGGCCAATGCAGCGGTCGCGCTTGGCGTATCACTCGAGGCCATGGGCAGCCTTTGCGACACCGTTTCGCTGTGCTTGTCCAAGGGCCTGGGCGCGCCACTCGGTTCCATGCTCGTGGGCGATTCTTCGTTCATCGATGCAGCGCGTCGCTGGCGAAAGGTTACCGGTGGTGGTCTCCGTCAGGCCGGCATCGTGGCGGCAGCGGGAATCCTCGCGCTCGATGAAGGCGTCGAACGCTTGCAGGAGGATCACGACAAGGCCGCCTGGCTTGGCGACAAGCTCGAAGGTATCGAAGGCCTTCACGTGCGACGCGCGTGGATCTGCACGAACATGGTCTGGCTGGATTACGACGACGGCATCGGGGATACCCTGGCCGCCGCCGCAAAATCGCGTGGCGTGCTGATGTCCGCCGGACGGAATGTCGGCAGGGTGGTGCTGCATCGGGATGTCACACAGCCGGAAGTGGAACACGTTGCCACGACGATCATCGATCACTGTCGGACCTTTGCAAAGACCGACCAGGAGACCGGATGATGTGTGCCGCACGACCGTTTCACCTGGCGTTTCCCGTCGATATTACGTTGGCGCGCCACTGATCGACTGCAGGCGACCATCTTCGACAAGAAGTCGATCGGCGCCAAGGGCGTCACCATCGTCAGGCTCGTGTGTGACGAGGAGTGTGCAAGGCCGGTAGCGGTCGATCACTTCACGGGTCAACGTGAGCATGTCCTGTCGCGTCGCGCCGTCGAGTGCGCCGAAGGGTTCGTCCATCAACAGGATCGGCTTCCGCCTCAACAGACAGCGAGCCAGTGCTGCACGCTGTTGCTCACCACCGGAGAGCTCCGGAGGCCGCCTGGTACCGTGGGCGGCAAGTCCGACCTGAGCCAGTGCTTCAGCAACCTCGGTCTTGTCTGTCCTGGTCAGGCGGAGGCCCGGGTGCAGAGCGAGTCCGACATTGTCTGTGATGGTCAGATGCGCGAACAGGTTGTGGCTCTGGAACAGGCTGTTGACCGGCCGTTGATCCGCCGATAGCGGCAGCAGCGACTTGCCTGCCCAGCGGATATCGCCGTGGTCCGGTTGCACGAACCCTGCGATGAGGTTCAGAAGCGTGCTCTTGCCTGAACCGCTCCGTCCGAGGAGCACGTTGAGCGAGGCCGGTTCGAGTTCATGATCGAACCGCAGATGCACGGTTCCGAGCGTCACTTCGACGTTGTCCAGCTCAAGCACGTGAACCTCCGACCAGGCGCTGCAGAATGGCGAACAGGGACAGGCAGAGCACGAGCAGCAAGCCCGCTGTCACCGCGGCCTCCTCGAGGCGGTAACTGCCCATGCGTTCGTACAAGAGGAGTGGCAAGGTCCGGATACGTTCGGAACCGAACAAGGCAATAGCGCTCAGGTCGCCTGCGGACAGGCTTGCGGCCATGGCGACGGCAAGCCCGAGAGGTCGTCTGATGAGGGGCCAGTCGATCAGCCGCCAACGGTTCCAGCCCTGTATTCCAAGTGATTGCAGGAGTCTATCGTGATCGCGTGCCGCGCGCATCATCGGTGCCTCGATGATGCGTAGTGCGAAAGGCAGGGCCATCAGCGCATTGATCACGATGACGAGAAGCAGGGCAAGTGAGAAGACGTCGGCCCAGGGTCTCAGCAGGAGGAAAAGGCCGGTGCCGAGGACCACGGGTGGTAACACGAGAATGACGTTGCCTGCGAGCTGTAACCTACGGCCGATGCGATCATGGCCACGGCGCACCCGGAGGTGGCGGACGCTCAGCAGCAGGCCCACAGCCAGGGCCAGCGTCAACAGCGACGCGATGCCCGCGGCCAGCACGGTATTGCGAATCGCAAGCAAGGTGCCAGGATCGGTGAGCACGCTCATCAATTTGCCATTGAGCGACGCTGCGAGCATGGCGAGCAGCGGCAGCAGCACGAAGGCGGCGGCAAGGGTAATTATCAGGCAGTTGGTCAGCCTTTCGGATTGGCTGAAACGCGGACGCCAGTCGTTTGCACTGCCGCCGGTGTCCCGCCGAGCAGGCCCGGGGGCATTGAAACCGTGTACGCGCGCTTCCGGCGCCAGGGTTGAAACGAACATCAGCAGTACGCAGAATGCGAGTTGCACAAGGGCCAGAGAGACGGCCATCGGCAAATCGAAGTCGAAGCGCAATGCCTGATAGATCGCGACTTCTATCGTGGTCGCCCGTGGTCCGCCGCCGAGCGTCATGACGATAGCGAAGCTGGTGAAACACAGTGTGAATATCAATACTGCAAGTCCGGTCAAAGGGGCTCGAAGATTGGGCCATTCGATCAGCCGGAATCTCGATAACGACGTCATGCCGAGCTGTGTTGCCAGGCGCCATTCGTCGATCGGGACATTCTCGAGTGTCTGCAGCAGCACCCGTGCGGCCAGCGGCATGTTGAAGAAGACATGCGCGATGAGTATGCCGTTGAGGCCGTAGAGCGCGAGTGGCTCGATGCCGATTGCTTCAAGCGTGGTATTGAACCAGCCGTTGCGCCCGTAGACGGCAACGATGCCGTAGATGGCGACGAGTGTCGGTATCACCAGCGAGAGGCTGAACAGATTGACCAGTGCCGTGCGGCCGGGAAAGCGAGGTTCGTGCGCCAGCGCCAGCGCGACCGGTATGGCCAGAGCGAGCGAAATCAACGTGGACAGTGTCGCTTGCATGAGGCTGAAGCGAATGACACGCCCGATCCAGGGATCACCGAGCAGTCGAGCGGGCTCGAGTTCACCCGCCGCCATCAGCATGGCCACGAGCGGCAGGACGGTCAGAGCGGCAACGACGGTCAGGGCAAGGGTGCCGGGCAGCCACCAGCGGGACGGGCTCAGCGTGTCGACGCGTCCAGCCACTCGTCAATCCAGTCTGATCGGTTGTCGCGGACGACTTCCGGCGACAGCTGCAAGACGCTGGCGGGCTCGATCAGCCGGCCGAAGGCTTCGGGCAGGTCGTCGCCGAGATCGACGACGGGATACATGACGTTGCCGAGCGGGATGGAGGACTGAGCCGGGGGCGTGGTCAGGAAGGCGAGGAATTCGCGAGCCAGCGACAACTCATCGGAGGAGTCGAGTGCGGCGGCTACCTCGACTTGCAGGTAGTGACCTTCCTCGAAGGCGGCCGCTTGCCAGCGATCGGTTTCATCGACCGCCATGTGGTACCCCGGAGAGGTGCTGTAGCTCAACACCATCGGTGCTTCGCCGTTCAGGAAGAGTGAGAAGTAGGCCTCGCTCCAGCCCTTGGTCACGGTCACGATACGCGGCTGCAATCGGGCCCAGACATCGGCGGCCGCGTCACCATAGACGGCTTTGATCCACAGAAGCAGGCCGAGCCCCGGTGTGCTCGTTCGCGGATCCTGGATGATGATGCGAACATCGTCGGGTGCGGCAAGCAAGGCGTCGAAGCTGCTCGGCGGTTTGCTCAGTGCTTCGGTGTCGTAGACGAACGCGAAATAGCCGTAGTCGTACGGCACGAAGATTTCTGATGTCCACTCGATCGGCAGCTGCAACCCGGTGGTATCGACCTCGGCGGTGGCCAGCAGTCCGCTATCCTCGGCAATGGCCATCAGGTTGGTATCGAGTCCGAGCACGACGTCGGCGCGCGTGTTCTCGCCTTCGAGTTGAACGCGGTTCAGGATGCCTGCCGAACTGTCGAGTGCGACAAAGTCGATTGTGCAGTCACCGCACTTCGCCTCGAAAGCTTCCTTGATGATCGGCCCGGGTCCCCATTCGGCCACGAAGGACTCGTAGGTGTAGACCGTCAGCGTGCGGTCGGCCGCGATGCCTTCGTCGAAGGGTGCGAGTGCCGGCAGCAGGAACGCGAGCAGGGTCGTGGCAATAGCGCGTCCACGCGGACGGGAAGGCGGCAGGGTCGGCACAGGCACGGTTCATCTCCAATTCAGAACGAGGACGATGACCGAACGACTAGGCGCCAACTCAAATCCCTACGCCGGTCCTAACCGGTTCAGGTTCCACGGGTTGTCGACGGCATGGCCATCGACTCTCAGCCTCTCGGCACCCCAATGAGTCATCGTGTCGTCACGGCATCATCGCCGCGACGAGTGCCGAGCGTACTGCCTGGACGTGGATGTCGCAACATGCATCGATGATTGATGCCTTCACCGATAGCTTCGCCGCTCGCCTCCCGGCATGGCTCGAAAGCGCTTGTAGCTCCACAGGTACTGTGTCGGGCAGAGCTCGATGCAACGCTCGGCGGTGCGATTGATCGCGGCCGCCGCTTCGACCTTGTCAGCGTTGCTGATGCCGGGTTCCGGGGCCACGAAGTGAGCACGCCAGCCGCGACCGCGTGGCAGGCGCTCGGCGACCAGGAACAGGACCGTGGTTCCGGGGCGTGACGCAAGCCGCGCCAGCAGTGTCATCGTCAACGCAGGTATGCCGAAAAAGGGGGCAAATACGCCCGATGTCGCATCAGGTTCCTGATCCGGCAGAATGCCGACAGTCCGGCCTGCCCTGAGTTCGCCCAGAACCTGTCGAATACCGCCAGAGTCGAGTCGAGCAGGCTTACCGCCGAGATTTCGCCGCCAGTCGATCAGCAAAGGTTCGAGCGCAAGCGTTCGGGGCGGACGGTAGAGATAGGTGATCGTGGCGTGCGTGCTGATTGCCAGGTTGCAGAGTTCCCAGCTGCCGATGTGCGGCGTTGCGATCACCAACCCTTGCCCGCGGGCCGTGGCTGCGTCGAGCAGCTCGGCGCCGTGTACCTCGACCAAATGACCCGCAATGTAGTCGCGCGGTCGATGCCACAGCCAGGCCGTCTCGGTCAGCGTCTTGCCGGTCTCACGAAGGCTTCGTCGCACCAACTCACGACGTTCTTCGGCGGATGCCGTCGGCCTGCACAAGTCGAGATTGATCTCGCTGACACGGCGCAGTCGTGAGCGGCTCAGCCACGCGATTTCGCCGAGCAGGCTACCGAGGACATGATTTCCGGCCAACGGGAGTCGTGCCAGCAGCGCCATGCCGTGTCTGGCCAGCGTGAGGTGCAGACGACTGCGCCAATCGGCTGTCAAGGTGGAATCCACCCGGTATCTCGTCGATGCACCACTGGAGGCGGGAGGCTCAGGTCGGGCACGGTGGCGTCCGGTCGGCGCAGGATCGCCGTCGGCGTCGAGCGTACTAGAATCCGTATCCCGGCGGACGAACAGGAAAGGTCGTGGGTGAAATTATCGAGGCGACTGTCGTGCCGCCCGACGAGGTCCATGAGATGCAGCAAGCAGACCCGGGCATGCTGTTCGTCGACGTGCGCTCGGACATGGAATACCTGATGATTGGACACCCCCGGGGCTCGGTCAACGTGCCCTGGATAGATGCGCCGAACTGGACCGTGAACGAGCGCTTTGTCGCCGAAGTGCGGAAACTCATGCTCGGCCGCGTGCGCCGCGGCAGTGGTGCGCCGCTGGTGTTGATCTGCCGCAGTGGCAATCGATCACGGGATGCCGCGCGGGCATTGCTCGATGACGGGCTGAGTTCGGTCGCGATCGTCGATGGTGGATTCGAAGGGCCGCTCGACGACGAGCATCACCGCAATACCGTGGCAGGCTGGCGGTTTGCCGGATTGCCATGGGAACAATGCTGAAAGTGGTTGCGTATCAGTGGAACCCGCGCGATAGTCAGCGGTTCCGGTCCAGGACGTGTCTTCTCACGTCAAGGGAGGGTAAGAGCCCGGCTGTCCGTAGCCGGGTTGAACCCTCCTGGTTCGCCAAGTGCTGGTCACCGCGCGGGTGCCCTACCAAGCGTTCTTCCCTGTCGGTCGTGTTCGTCCCTGAGACTTCCCTGTGCGTGGCATGTCCTCGCCACACAAATATGATCACTCACAGGAACAACTGTGGCTATCGGAACAGTCTCGTTCTTCTGTCAGAAAAAGCTGGGATTCATGTAGGAAAATTCCTACAACCGGCATCGTTGGTCGGTTGAGACGCCGTGATAGCACTGATTCAGCGGGTAATCGAGGCCAGTGTCAGTATCGATGGCGTCGAGACGGCGCGCATTGATGCCGGTCTGCTCGCGCTGATCGGTCTCGAACGCGACGATACCGTCACGACGACGATCCGGCTCGCCGAGCGAATGCTTGGATACCGGGTATTCTCTGACGCGAGCGGGCGCATGAACCTTGACCTGATCGACTCTGGCGGTGCCTTGTTGCTGGTGCCGCAGTTCACGCTCGCGGCCGATACCCGAACAGGTCGTCGGCCCGGTTTCTCCACAGCGGCAGAGCCGTCACGAGCGAATGAACTCTTCGATGTCATGGCGGCGCGCTGCAGCGAGGTGATCGCGAATACTCAGACGGGTCGCTTCGGTGCGCACATGCAGATTGCTTCCATCAACGACGGACCGGTCACCTTTCACTTGCGTTCCGTCGATCGAGACTGACACTGGGTTGCCAGGCCGCGCGTCCCGTCGCCTTGCCGGTGCCTAGCGTGTATCCTTGCCGACCGCCGTTGATCGAGAAATTCCCTTGTCCGAGCGCCGTGCGAGCGTCACCAGAACCACCCTGGAAACGTCCATTGCCGTCACCGTCGTGCTCGACGGGTCGGGTGAGGGCACGCGTGCGAGTGGCGTACCGTTTCTCGATCACATGCTCGACCAGATCGCCCGTCACGGGCTGTTCGATATCGATGTGGCCTGTGAGGGTGACGTCCATATCGACGATCATCACAGTGTCGAGGATATCGGGATCGCTCTCGGCTCGGCGTTTGCCGAGGCGCTGGGGGAGCGGCGAGGAATCCAGCGCTACGGTCACGCTTACGTGCCGCTCGACGAAGCCTTGTCCCGCGTCGTCATCGACTTCTCGGGTCGTCCGGGATTGCACTTCAGAGCAGAATTCCGCCGCCCAAGGGTGGGGAATTTCGATGTCGACCTGACTCGCGAGTTCTTTCAGGGCTTTGCGAACAGTGCGCGTGCGACCTTGCACATGGACGCGCTTCACGGCGACAACGACCATCATCGCATCGAGACCTTGTTCAAGGCCTTTGGTCGGGCGCTGCGTGTTGCCTGCAGTGTCGATGAACGGGCGAGTGAGGCGATACCATCGACCAAGGGGAGTCTGTAGTGCGCGGCAGTGTGGGGCATGGCGAAATGAGGCACGACAAGGCGATGGTCTGGCACGGAGCGCTGATCGCCGCCTGGCGCGCTCAGTGGGCAAGTGCCGTCCGCCCGACGCCGCTCTGACGCGCCCAACTCATGCAACGCATCGCTGTCGTCGACTACGGGATGGGCAACCTTCGCTCTGTCTCGAAGGCCATCGAACGGGTTGCCCCCAAGGACGAAGTCGTCGTCAGTAGCGATGCGGCATTCATAGCCTCCGCCGATCGTATCGTCTGTCCCGGCCAGGGCGCCGCACGCGACTGCATGTCGGCGCTCGAATCGAGTGGCCTGGGAACGACGGTGCGCGAAACCTTCGAAACCCGACCGTTTCTCGGCATCTGCATGGGCTTGCAGGTGTTGCTCGAACACAGTGACGAGAATGGTGGCGTGCCGTGTCTCGGCGTGATTCCGGGTCGGGTCGTGCGTTTCGCTGATCCCTTGCACGACGCTGCCGGGAAGCGGCTGAAGGTGCCGCACATGGGCTGGAGCCGGGTGCGTCATGCGCGAGCACATCCTTTGTGGCGTGACATCGATGATGGTGCCCGGTTCTACTTTGCACACAGCTATTTCTGCCAGCCTGCTGACGCGTCGCACATCTGTGGCGTTTGTGACTATGGCCACGAGCTGGCCGTGGCGATCACCTTCCCCGGTTTCTTTGCCTGCCAGTTTCATCCGGAAAAATCCGCGAGTGACGGTCTGATGCTCTTGAAGAACTTCGTCGCGTGGGACGGCACATGCTGATCATTCCTGCCATCGATCTGAAAGAGGGGCGCTGCGTGCGGCTCCGGCAAGGTCGCATGGAAGACGACACGGTGTTCGCTGACGACCCGGTGGACGTGGCGCGTCGCTGGGTGGCTGAAGGGGCACGCAGGCTCCATCTGGTCGATCTCGATGGTGCTTTCGCAGGCCTGCCAAAGAACGCAGCGGTCATCAGACGCATCGTCGACAGCGCCGGCGATGTGCCGGTGCAGATCGGGGGTGGTATTCGCAATGAGGAAATCGCTGATGCCTACGTCGACGCCGGCGTTCGATGGTTGATCATCGGCACCCGCGCGGTCGAGGAGCCAGCTTTCGTCACGCGCCTCTGCAAGCGTCATCCCGGCGCCGTCATCGTCGGCCTCGATGCGAAAGAGGGCATGGTCGCCACGGACGGCTGGGCGGAAACCTCGAGCGTGAATGCAATCGATCTGGCACGCCGCTTCGTCGACTCGGGGGTCGCCGCGATCGTCTACACCGACATTGCTCGAGACGGCATGATGCAAGGTGTCAACGTCGAGGCAACGACCGAACTCGCGAACGCCGTGGATATTCCCGTCATTGCTTCGGGAGGGGTTTCGACGCTCGGTGACATAGAAGGGCTGGCAGCGGTCAGCGGCCGTGCCATTGCCGGTGCCATCGTCGGCCGGGCGCTTTATGAAGGCAGTGTGGATCTGGCGGCAGCGCAGGCTCTGGGTGACACGTTAGACGCGCGACGCGGTGCAGACAGAGCCGACTCGGCGCTGCGCTGATGGGACTTGCGCGACGTGTCATTCCGTGCCTCGACGTCGATGCGGGGCGGGTTGTGAAGGGGGTCAGGTTTCTCGACATCCGCGATGCCGGCGATCCGGTGACGATCGCCCGGGGTTACGACCGTGCCGGGGCTGATGAAATCACGTTCCTCGACATTACCGCCAGCTCGAACGATCGTGATCTGATCCTCACGATGATCGAAGCGGTTGCCTCGGAAGTCTTCATTCCGTTGACCGTGGGTGGTGGCGTTCGGGCTGTCGATGACGTGCGGCGCCTGCTCAACGCGGGCGCTGACAAGGTCGGTATCAACACGGCTGCGGTCCACGATCCTGATCTGGTCGCGCGGGCCGCCGAAAAGGTCGGATCCCAGTGCATCGTGGTCGCTCTAGACGCGAAGTTAGTCGATGGCGGGCAAGTCGATGACGGGTCGACCGGAAACGGCCGTGGCGAGCGGCGATGGGAGATCTTCACACACGGCGGACGCCGTGGTACGGGCATCGACGCGATCGAGTGGGCGGTCAGGATGGCGGCGAACGGTGCCGGCGAGCTACTCCTCACCAGCATGGATCGTGACGGCACGCGCGAAGGTTTCGATCTCGACCTGGTGCGGGCCATCACTGACGCAGTGCCCATCCCCGTCATCGCGTCCGGTGGTGTCGGCACGCTCCAGCATCTGTGTGACGGCATCCAGATTGGCGGCGCTGACGCGGTACTGGCTGCCAGCATCTTCCATTTCGGGGAACACAGCGTTGGTGAGGCGAAGGCCTACATGGCAGAACGCGGGGTCGAGGTCAGGCACTGAGGCGTCCGGAGTGACGAATGACGCATGATATTATTGTCGGCTCGTTCGCTTGACCGCGCCCGCTTCGAAGTCAACGTCTTCCATGCTCGATTCTGTCGCCTTCAACGACGCGGGACTGGTACCCGTCATCACACAGGATGCGACAAGCGGCAGCGTGCTCATGTTCGCGTGGATGAACCGCGAGGCCTTCGAGGAAACCGTGGCAACCGGACGCGCCGTGTATTTTTCGCGCTCGCGTGCTCGGCTGTGGCGCAAAGGTGAAGAATCGGGCCATGTGCAACGTGTCTGTGAACTGCGCCTCGATTGCGATGGTGACGTCGTCTTGATGAAGGTCGAGCAGATAGGCGGGATAGCCTGTCACACCGGCCGCGCCAACTGTTTCTACCGGCGACTTGACGACGCCGGACGCTGGGAAACCACGGCCGCGCCGCTAAAAGCCCCGGAACTCATCTACGCCGCCGTTCAGGATGACGCCGTTCAGGATGAATTGCCGTGAGCGCTGGCAGCATCCCACCCGTGCTCGAGCGCCTTGCCGCCACCCTGGGCGAGCGGCGCGGCGCCGATCCGACAACTTCCTACGCTGCGAGCTTGTTTCATCGAGGTGAGGACACCATTCTTCAGAAGATCGGCGAGGAGTCGGTGGAACTGTTGTTGGCCGCCAAGAGCGGCGATGACGGACATCTCGTGGCCGAAGCTGCGGATGTGTGGTTTCACATGCTGCTGCTTCTGAGCTATCGAGGACTCGGCCCCGATGACATACTCGACGAACTCGCTCGTCGCGAAGGTGTCTCTGGACATGCCGAGAAGGCCGCGCGCGACGTCACTTGATTGAGGACCGTAAGTCATGATGCCCAGTGTTCCGCAGTTGTTGATCATTCTCGTCATCGTCGTGCTGATCTTCGGCGCCAAGCGCCTGAAGAACCTCGGCGGCGATCTCGGTGGCGCCGTCAAAGGCTTCAAGCAGGCCGTGAAGGACGAGGACGAAGAAAAATCCATCGATCCGGCGCGTCTTGCCGACGAGAAGGATGCCGCCGATCCGGCAGCACTCCGCGAGGCTGACAAGCAGAATCAGGCTTGATCAGTCTGTCTCGTCACTCCCCGACCTGACGTTCCGTCGAGCGCAAGCCTGTGTTCGATGTCGGCTTCACCGAGATTCTCATGATCGGCGTGGTTGCGCTCGTGGTCATCGGGCCCGAGCGTCTGCCCGACGTCGCGCGCACGGCGGGTCGCTGGATTGGCAAGATGCAGCGCTTCGTGCGCGGCGTGAAGACCGATCTGGCGTCGGAACTCGAAAGCGGGGATCTGCAGAAATTGATAGGTGACCAGAAAGAGCAGATCAATGAACTGCGGAAGATGGTCACGTCGACGACGCGCGACATCGAATCGTCGACGACGGATCTTGTCAAGGGCGCCAGAAAGACCTTCGGTGATCTTGAAGAGGCAGCGAGCTCGACCGAGTCCAAGGGCACGACCCCGCGGATCGGTTCGTCGGCACCGAGTGCAGTGAGCGGTGGCACGGCGGATCTGGATGGCTCGACGAGTGGTGAGGTTGCGGCCAGGGACGTCGAGGTGCCTGCCGAGACACCCGATCCGGCCGAGTCGCTCGTGGAATCGTCTGTTACGCCCGATGGGCCCAGTACACTCGACACGCGTGCCACCCCGTCCACACCCTCGCGTGCCGCGGTGCATCCTGATGATCGGGACAACCGGTCGGACAAGGACCACTAGTGGCAGACGCTGACAACAAGCAAGGCGCCGACGCCGCGGTCGAGGAAGAGCAGGGATTTCTCTCGCACCTGGTCGAACTCCGCGATCGGTTGATGAAGATGGCCTTGTCGGTCGCCGTGCTCTTTTGCGCACTGTTCTGGTTCTCCGACGAGATATACACCTGGCTTGCGTCGCCTCTCCTCCGGCACTTGCCGGACAGTCAGATGATCGCCATCGACGTTGCCGCGCCCTTCTTCATTCCGTTCAAGCTGACGCTGATGTTGTGTGTTTTCCTGGCGGTGCCATACTTGCTCTATCAAATGTGGGCGTTTGTCGCACCGGGTCTGTATACACACGAGAAGAGGCTGGTGGTACCTCTGATGGTGTCGAGCACGGGACTCTTCTATGCGGGTGTCGCGTTCGCCTACTACGTGGTCTTTCCGCTGGTCTTCGGGTTCTTCACGAAGGTAGCGCCCGAGGGTGTTCAGGTCAGCACCGATATCGGTCGCTACCTGGACTTCGTGATCACCCTGTTCTTCGCCTTCGGCATCGCCTTCGAGGTGCCAGTGGCGACCGTCCTGGTTGTCGCCGTCGGCATCACGACGCCCGAGCAGCTGAAGAAGATTCGCCCTTATGTCTTCGTGGCGGCCTTCATCATCGGCATGTTCCTGACGCCACCGGACATCATCTCGCAGACACTGCTGGCACTGCCGATGTGGCTTCTGTACGAGGTCGGCATCTGGTTCTCCAGCATCTACAAGAAGCGCATCGTCGAAGCCGGGGACGCGCGTGACAGACGTATCGACGATGAAGCGGCAGATCCGGCTGACAGTGCGACCGACGCCAGCGCTGCCAGGGCCGATAGCGCTGCCACGTCCGCATCGAAAGGCAAGGGGCCGTTCTCGCCCGGATCGCTCCAGAACTCGTTGACCACGTCCGGCGACCCCGATCCCGGGCCGTAGTGGAGTTGTAACGTGATGACTACGGGCGCGGTGTTAACTCCTGGACGCACCACCTCTGGCGTCCCTGTCACGTTGACGCACCCGCCATAGCGTGATTTACCGAAGCAACACGATGAAAGCGATGCTACCGCCACGCCGAAAGGCTTTGTTGATCATCATGGATGGTATCGGGCTTAACCCGTCCCGGCTGGACAACGCGGTCGCCCTCGCCGAGACCCCGAACCTCGATCGCATCTATGCAAGTAGTCCGACGACGGTCATCGAAGCTTCGGGTCGCGCAGTGGGCCTTCCCGACGGGCAGATGGGCAATTCCGAGGTCGGGCACCTGACCCTTGGCGCAGGCCGCGTGTTGAAGCAGGACCTGGTGAAGATCTCGGATGCGATCGAGGACGGGAGCTTCTTCGATAACCCGGCGTTGACAAAGGCGCTGCGACGCGCCGCTGAGACCGGACGTGGCGTGCATCTGGTGGGATTGGTATCCGATGGCGGCGTGCACTCGCATGTCGAGCACCTCATCGCCCTGTGCGAGCTGTGCCGGCGGATGGGCGTGCGCCCGCTGGTGCACATGATCACTGACGGGCGCGATACCGCGCCGTCGAACGCGGCGTCGTATCTCGATGCCGTGGAGCTAGCCGTCGATGCGGCTGGTGGTGGACTGGCAACCGTCTCCGGGCGGTACTACGCAATGGACCGTGATCATCGCTGGGAACGTGTCGAGCTAGCCTGGTGCGCGATGGCGCTCGGTGAAGGTCGCCAGTCGTCGAGTGCGCGTGCGGCAATCGAGGATGCGCATCAGGCGGGCGAGAGCGATGAATTCATCGTCCCGACAGTGTTACCGAGCCATGAGCCCATGCTCGAAGACGATGAAGTGATCTTCTTCAACTTCCGCAACGATCGTCCGCGTGAACTCGCAGAGGCGCTCGCGCTGCCTGGCTTCGCAGCGTTCGAGCGGCGTGCTGCGCCTGCGGTGACGCTGACCACGATGACGCGTTACCGCACCGACTATCCCTTTCGATTCGCTTTCGAGCGCGACAAGCCGGACTCGACACTGGGCGCTGTGGTGAGCGCGTTTGGCATACCTCAGTTGCGGTCGGCCGAAACCGAGAAGTTTCCGCATGTGACGTTCTTCTTCAACGGTGGTCTGGACGAAGCTTTCGAGGGTGAAGAGCGGCGTCTGGTCGATTCACCCAAAGTCGCCACCTACGATCTGCAACCCGAGATGAGCGCACGCGCTGTGACCGATGGTGTGCTCGACGGGCTTTCGAGCGGCCGGTTCGGTCTAGTCGTGGTCAACCTTGCGAACGGCGACATGGTTGGACACACCGGCGTGCGTGAGGCCGTCATCGCCGCGGTCGAAGTGGTTGATACGATGGTTGGCGAACTCTGGGACACCGCCGTTGCCAACGACTATTCGATCATTCTCACCGCCGATCATGGTAACGCTGACCGCCTGCTCGATCCCATGAGCGGCGAGCCACACACCCAGCACACCACCTTTCCGGTGGCCTGCGCCGTGCATGACAGCGAACCTCGCGAACTCGGTACCGGCCACGGCCTGCCGTCGATAGCGCCGACCTTGCTGGCGCTCATGGGGCTCGAGATACCTGTCGGCATGACCGGCCATTCGCTGCTCCTGTCGTGACAGGAGGGTGCGCCGACCGTACGGTCGGCGAGCATCTGATCGCGCTGCTCGAGAAACATCGGGTCGATACCGTCTTCGGCATACCGGGCGTTCATACGGTTGAATTGTATCGAGGCCTTGCGGCAAGCACTATCAGGCACATAACGCCCCGCCATGAGCAGGGTGCAGGGTTCATGGCCGACGGCTACGCGCGAGTCTCCGGCAAGCCCGGTGTCTGTCTGCTGATCAGCGGTCCCGGCCTGACCAACGCGCTTACCGCGATGGCACAGGCGCGTGCGGATCGAGTGCCGATGGTGGTGATATCGGCGGTCAATGCACGTGCAACGCTCGGCCGGGGCAGAGGACACCTGCACGAGCTGCCAGACCAGTCGGCCTTGCTGTCGCAGGTCGTGCTTGCGACGCGCACCCTGTGGGAACCCGCGACACTCGAGCCTGCGGTGAACGAGCTATTCGCGATCGCGAACGGACCAAGACCGGGGCCGGTACATCTCGAGATTCCCACCGACGTGATGTCGATGCCGGCCGTAGGCGCGCAAGCGCACGAGCTCGAGGACGAGGATGAGCAAGCCGACGTGCACGAATCTGTGTATTGCGGCCGCACGGATCTCGGACGCAGCATTGATCTTTGTCGTGAGTCTGAGTCAGCGGTCATTCTTGCCGGCGGGGGTGTCGTCAAGGCCGCTGCACGCCTCCGCACCTTTGCCGAGGTTCTGGATGCACCCGTTGTCTCCACCGTCAATGCCCGTGGCGTATTGGCCGATCACCCGCTGGACGTACCGGCCAGTCCGAGTCTTGTCTGTGTGCGAAAGTTGCTCGCCGACGCCGACCTGATCGTGGCGATCGGTACCGAGTGGGGTCCGACCGACTACGACATGTATGAGCGTGGACCGGCAACGTTGCCGACGCGTCTTGTCCGCGTCGACTCGGATCCGGACATGCTCGATGCAGCGCCGCCAGCCACATCCAGTATCTGCAGCGAGGCCGGAGACTTTCTCGACAGTGCTCTGCGACGACGCGATGAATGGCAAGGCGGTCGCAGCGATGGCCATCTACGAGCAGAAGCCTGTCGAGCCTCAGCGCAAGTCGAGACAGGCGAACAATATATCGAGCATCTCGCGGTGCTGAGCGCATTGTGGCAGGTACTGCCCGAAGCCGCCATCGTCGGCGATTCGACGCAACCGGTCTACGCCGGTAATCTCTACGTCGACGCGCCCAGACCTGGGTCGTGGTTCAATTCGGCTACCGGCTACGGCACGCTGGGCTACGCTCCAGCTGCTGCCGTGGGGGCCTGGCTTGCAGAGCCGACACGACCGGTCATCTGTCTTGTCGGTGACGGTGGATTGCAGTTCTCGCTCGCAGAGCTCGGTAGTGCGAGAGATGTCGATGCCGAGGTGGTTTTCCTGGTCTGGAACAATCGGGGCTATCTGGAGATCGAGAAGGCGATGAAGGCGAGTCGCGTTCAACCGCTGGGGGTCAGTCCGTCGGCACCGGATTTCGTCGCCGTTGCCGTGGCCTATGGATTGGCGGCAACCAAGGTGGACAGTATCGCGTCGCTTCGACGGGCAGTTGCTGTGCTGCCACGTCCGTGTCTGGTCGAATGGCTGGAATACTGATCGATGTCGTCCACTCACCAGCGTACCGACTCGGATGAGACGTGCGTGGACGCCAGTCCGCTGGCGCGGCTGCCGCTTGCCTGTCCACTGGATGGTCTGCCGCTGAGAGTGTCGGGTGCCAGTCTTCGATGCCCGGAAGGGCATGACTTCAATCGTGCACGCCAGGGCTATGCAAACGTCCTGCCTGTCCAGTTCAAGTCGTCGCGACACCCGGGCGACAGTGCTTCGATGGTTGCGGCGCGACGTCGGGTGCTCGACGCCTGCGTGTTCGATACGCTCAGCAGTCACGTCTGCGCGTCCGTTCTCGCCGCGGCGGCCACGGTCGTCGATTCCGCGCCACTGCTGGTTGATGCGGGCTGCGGTGAGGGCTTTCATGCCGCGCGCTTCGCAGCAGAGCTCAGGCGCATGCACGGTGTATCGGTCTTCGGCGTGCTGGGTACCGATCTCTCCAGACCTGCAATACTGGCTGCCGCACGCCGCCATCGGTCATTGGGGTGGGCCGTTGCCAACAACACGCATCTGCCGGTCCTTCAAGGCAAGGCAGGCATCATTACCAGTATGTTCGGGTTCGAGACCTGGCAGCCCTGGGCTGCCTTGCAGACGGCCGGGCAATGGGTGGTGGTCACGGATGCCGGTCCACGACATCTTGTGGAACTGCGCGAGCTGATTTATCCCGTCGTCAAGTTGCACTCGCCGCCGAACGATGATGCCGCGCTGGCAGCAGGTTACCGCCGTATCGACAGTCTCTCGGAGGTGCACATGTCAGACATGCTGAGTAGCGAATGCCTGCAGGATCTGCTTGCGATGACGCCTCATGCGTATCGGTCCGGTGCCGAGGCCACTGATCGGTTGAGTGAGATCCCGGCAATGCAGGTGACGCTCGATACGGTGACGAGAATGTATCAGCGTTGCTGATCGACAGGTACTGACGCGAGATGTGCTGAGAATCTGTGGCAGGTGTCACGCTGCGGTGTCGACATCGAAAACGCTGACACAGTTCGAATCAGCACCGGTTGACGCTTGCTGATACCGTTGTGTCTTTGCCAGTGGAGCGGCGTATGTACATCCTCGTTTTCCCCTTGGTGGGGCTTTTGCTGATAGCCGGCTGCCAGAATGATTCCGGCTCGGGAACTGGCAGCGATGCAAGCCTTTCGGGGAATGCCGGAAACACGGCAGGTGAGACTCCACCTCTGGATGATCCGGCAGCGGGGAGTGCCGAGGGGGTTCCTGTAGCGGACCTGGACGACCCGGTTACGTCCGCACCGCCGCCCACGCTGACACCGACCATCCCCTTGCCGGGTGAGACAGGAGAGCCTGGTCCGGTACCTGAAGCGGATCCTGTCGCAGAGACCGATGCTGAGCCAGAAACGGGGACTGAAGCGGGGCCAGAGTCACCGCCTGGAGGGGCACCTGAGGCAGAGCCTGAAGCCGAGCCGGACACCGGGCCCGGTGAGGAATCTCAACCCCAGCCGGAGCCGGAGCCGGAGGGCGATTCAGACGCAGAAGCGGATACCGATTCGGATACAGATACAGATACGGGATCAGATCCGGACTCGGACTCGGACTCGGATTCGGATGCGGATTCAGATTCAGATTCAGATGCCGACGCTGCGGTGTTCCTGGACGGCCCGTATACACGGACTCGCGATGCTGTGACGAACGTGCTGAACGGTGAGCCGTTGGGCGATCTGCAACAATTGATCGAACGTCTGCTTGCCGTTGTCGGTCCAGCAGATTTGCAGCGAGAAAGTGCTGTCGTACTGGACTGTCCGCAGGGAGGTGAAGCTTCGTACGCGCCAACTGTGGAGGGTGCAAGCGGTGCTCCAGG